>Ga0255773_10001035_pt1 | contig 29094 bp, 29 predicted proteins | sample 011ome_17_FD_179971 | JGI IMG/M metagenome (GOLD analysis project Ga0255773, IMG submission 179971) | Coastal salt marsh microbial communities from the Groves Creek Marsh, Skidaway Island, Georgia - 011502XT metaG (version 2) | ecosystem: Environmental > Aquatic > Marine > Intertidal zone >... | reverse complement strand
TTTTAGATATGCCTGGCAATGTCCTACTCTTCCGTGTCTTAAGACAAAGTACCATTGGCGCAGAAAGGCTTGACTGCCGAGTTCGGAATGGGATCGGGTATTACACTTTCGCAATAATCACCAGGCAGCGTTTGATACTAAAAAAATATAAGAATGTAAAGATTAATTATTCCTATTTATATTTAATGTGCCTACTTTTATTATTATGTGATATAAACTTATCTTTTTAACTTTAATGAAAAAAGCTTTAATAACAGGAATAACAGGACAAGATGGATCTTATCTTGCTGAATTTCTATTAAATAAAAATTATCAAGTTCATGGAATTAAAAGACGTTCGTCTTTAATAAATACAGATAGAATTGACCACTTATACGAAGAGCCACACAAAAATGACCGAAAATTTATTTTACATCACGGTGACTTAATAGACTCAACTTCTTTAATTAGAATAATTAATGAAATTCAACCTGATGAAATTTATAATTTGGCTGCACAAAGTCATGTAGCAGTTTCCTTTGAAGAACCAGAATATACTGCAAACTCTGATGCAATTGGCGCTCTTAGAATTTTAGAGGCTATTCGAATTTTAAGATTAGAAAAAAAAACTAAATATTATCAAGCATCTACTTCAGAGCTTTATGGTGCTACGCAAGAAACACCTCAAACTGAAAAGACACCTTTTTATCCAAGGAGTCCCTATGGAGTTGCTAAACTCTATGCTTATTGGATAACAGTTAATTATAGAGAAGCTTACGGTATATATGCCTGCAATGGAATTTTATTTAATCACGAAAGCCCTGTAAGAGGAGAAACATTTGTTACAAGAAAAATAACCATGGCTTTAGCCCGAATTAAACTTGGATTTCAAAAAAAATTGTACCTTGGAAATTTAAATGCCTTAAGAGATTGGGGACATGCTAAAGATTTTGTGGAAGCTCAATGGTTAATGCTCCAGCAAGAAAATCCCGAGGATTTTGTTATTGCAACCGGCAAGCAGTATTCAGTTAGAGATTTTATTAATGAAGCTTCAAAAAATTTAGATATAAAAATAGAATGGAGTGGAAAAGGAGTCAATGAAGTTGGAACATTTAATGGAAATGATATTATAAAAATTGACCCAAAATATTTTAGACCTACAGAAGTTGAAACTTTATTAGGAGATGCGAGTAAAGCTAAAGAAAAATTAAATTGGTCACCAAAAACATCATTTAAAGAACTTGTTAAAGAAATGGTAGATGAAGATCTGAAATTAGCAATTAAATTGAATAATTAAATATAAAATTTTAGAGATATACACAGAGAAAAACTGATATAGTATAAAATGCCTAAACCTAAAATATTTATTGCTGGTCATAAAGGTATGGTTGGATCAGCTTTAGTTCGTCTTTTAAAAAGAAAAAAAGTTAAAATTATTACAAAAGAAAAAAAAGAACTTGATTTATTAGATCAAAAAAAAGTTCATACTTTCTTTAAAAATAATAAAATTGATCAAGTATATTTAGCTGCAGCAAAAGTTGGGGGAATACATGCAAATAGCACCTATCCTGCTGAATTTATTTATGAAAATTTGATGATTCAAAATAATGTTATTCATTCTGCTTTTTTGTCTGGAGTAAAAAAATTATTATTTCTTGGATCAAGTTGTATTTATCCTAGAAATGCAAAACAACCCATGAAAGAGGAAGAGCTGTTAACAGGTAAGCTTGAACTAACCAACGAGCCTTATGCTCTAGCTAAAATTGCAGGTATTAAAATGTGTGAAAGTTACAATAGGCAATATGGTAATTCGTATGGTATTGATTACCGTTGTGTTATGCCCACAAATCTTTATGGACCTGGAGACAATTATCACCCAGAAAACAGCCATGTAATTCCTGGATTAATTCACCGTTTTCATCAAGCAAAAATTAAAAACCTATCAAGAGTCAAAGTTTGGGGAACAGGCAAACCAAGACGTGAATTTTTATATGTAGATGATATGGCTAGAGCATCAGTACACATTATGAATTTAAGTAAAGCAATTTATCTCAAGCATACTTCCCCGATGTGTAGTCATATAAATATTGGAGGCGGTGACGATCTTACAATTAAAGATCTCGCAAAAATAATTACAAAAATTATTGGCTATAACGGTAAGATTATTTTTGACAAAACAAAGCCTGATGGTAATCCCAGAAAATTTTTAGATAATAAACAAATTATCCGTATGGGCTTTAAGCCTCAAATAAGTTTGATAGATGGTCTTATGAAGACATACAAAGATTTTATTAAATAAATAAAAAAATATTAGAATGTAAAGATTATTCTATTAATCTTTCTTCTAAAAAACTCAATTTTTAACCAATAAAATCATCTCTACACAAGTTTATTTATTTTATAGCTTTTTTTGAATAAACAGATTGAAGATAAAAACCTATTGGTAAACTATAAGCTACCATTAACCAATTATTAAAAAAATTACCATTAGGTGTTAAAGGCCAAACTGTTATTAAAATACCCGCTAATAAACAAACTTGGTAATCTGTTAAAGGTCTTTTTTGTTTAAATATTATAGATTTAAATTGTCTTAAAGATATAAAAACGACATAACTTAAAGCACTAAATAAAAACAAAAATCCCACAATTCCAGTTTCTGCCAATAATTGAATATAAAAGTTATGTGGATGAGTCATGCATGGGGTAATACCTGTTGCATATTTTTCATCTGCACAAATTATTCTAAACATTTTTGGACCATGACCAAAAATAGGTTGGTCTTTAAACATGTTATAAGCTGTTCGAATTAAACTATCATGCTCAGGGGTAAAAATTACTGCTTCATTTGAACTTTCTATTAAGCCCATATTTTGAGCAGGACCTTTAAACATTCTGTTATTTAATTTTGATGAATTTAAACTTAAAATAACAACACAAATGATAGCAATAATAAACGTTATTAATCTAAACTTTTGATACTCTTTAATTAAGATAATAATAAATACTGTTGATAAATTTAAAAAGAAAAAAGCAGATCTTTCTCCTGACATAAATATAAGTACATCTACTAGGATAAATAAAATTCCTATAAAATAAATTTCATATTTTTGTTTTTTCTTTATTAAAAACAAAGCAAATAACAGTGGAAACAGTCTTGATAGATAAGAGCCCATAATTAGTTCATTCCCAAAAAAAGATGAAACACGAATACCAGTTATTTTAAAACCTATTAAATTAACGCCTGTAAAATGTTGAATATAACCATCAATTGCTAAAGCTGAAAAACATAAAACTAATGCATAATAAAAGAAAGTTAAAATACTTTTATCTTTGTCAATTAAATACCAAATAAAACAACTAAACACGCCTATTCTAAAATAAAATAATGAGCTTTCAAAACTAAGCATCATATCTTCGGCTATAAATACACTTAGTAAAATACAATAAATACAAAAAACAAAAAAAATGATTAATGTTTTATTATAAAAAAAATAAAATTCTTTATTTTTAAATACATAAAATAAAAAATATAAAGCTGAGATACTTACAATTAAATCTGGAAAAAAAGGTCCCCAAATTAAAAAGGGAATAATAGATGCTATTATTAAATTGATCAGAGAGGCATGTGAATATTTATAAATATACATATAAGGATTATATAAATTTAATTTTTATACGCTATTAAATCATTATTATGATATCTAAATTTATTTACTTTAAAACTTATATGAATATTATTAATATAAACTTTAATGAATAATTTAATTGTTTATATTTTATTAAGTTTTTTTATATTTTCTTTAATTTCAATAATTTCATACAAATTAAAATTAGTAGATTTACCAAATAAAAGAAAAATTCATAAATTTTCAACAGCTTATACTGGGGGTTTTGCTTTAAGTTTGATATATATTTTTTCAATTTTTTTATTTGAATTTGATAATCAAAAATTAAATTTAATTTTATCTACAGGTCTTTTGATTGCGCTTGTAGGCCTCATAGATGATAAGTTTAACCTTAATGTAAGTGGCAAACTAAGCTTACAAATTATACCTATTTTTTATTTAATTATAGCTGAGGAATTAAATCTAACTCATTTAGGTGAATATGGTAATTTCAAACTTGACTTAAAAGGTTTATCAATTCCTTTTACGATTATTTCATTACTTTTTTTAATTAACTCATTTAATTACTTTGATGGTTTAGATGGCTCACTATCTTTTACTACAATATCAACTTTGTTAATCATATATTTTTTATTGAGTGATGAAAATTTTAAGCTATTTATATTAGTCATTCTTATCCCAATAATTATATTTTTAAGTTTTAATTTTTCAATATTTAAGTTTAAAAAATTATTTTTAGGAGATAGTGGAAGTTTATTATTGGGTTTTTTATTAGCCTTTTTTCTTATATTCTTGGAAAATCAAAATAACATACATCCAATTTTACTTGCATTTTCAGTTTCAATTTTTGCTTATGAATTTTTAGCAATTAACTTACAAAGATTAATAAATAATCAAAGCCCATTTAAAGCAGGGAAAGATCATTTGCACCACTTGCTCTTAAAAAAGACTAAATCGATTTTTAAAACAAATTGCTATTTATCAATTTTAAATATATTTAATTTTTTTATTGGCTACTTTAGTTTTGTCTTTATTGGTCCACTTGCATCACTAATTCTTTTTATATTTATGTTTATGATTTTTTTAATTCTAAGAATTAAGTTATAATCTATTTAAGCCTAAATCTAAAAGTGGCTTAAAATTAAATCTTGAAGTTTTGATGTATGTACTGGATTAGATGGATTTTTAAATTTGTTTTGAGACCAATATCACCCACTGGTACATATGTAACTTTATTAAAATTTTTAGATAATTCCAGATTTCTTACAAGGCCTATAACTGTTTTATCATTCAAAACCAAAGTCTCACAGATTGATTTGCCAATAAATCCATAAGCACCTGTAACACAAATTTTTTTCATTTTAATTATTTATATATTTATCTAACTTTGACTTAGGATTAATTGTTTATAAATGATTAAATGATCCTCAACAATTTTTTCAATTCGAAATTCTTTTTCAGCCAATTTTCTGCCAGCTTTACCCATGGCAATACGTTCATTTGGATGTTTTATAAGCCATTGCAGTGCGTCAGCTAATTTTTGTGGATTTTTGATTGGAACAAGTAAACCAGTTTTATTTGGAATAACAGCTTCTCTACAACCTGAGATATTAGTAGTGACAATTGCCCTACTTGCTGCAGCTGCTTCAATTAAGACTTTTGGTAAACCCTCTCCATAAAACGAGGGCAAACATATTATATTAGATTTTGAAAATAATTTTGGGATATCTTCTTGATATCCTATAACGTCAACGATTTTTTCTTTTGTAATATTATTTAATTGCAATTGAGTTAAACTATAGAAGTTTCCAGGGTCCAAACTACCTGCTAATAAAAATTTTGCTTTGATACCTTTTTTTAAAATTATTCTTGCTGCTGAAATAAAATCATAAACACCCTTTTGGTAAAGAAGTCGAGAAGCAAAACAGATAGTTGTAATATTATTTCGTTCAGTTAATTTATGAAATTTAGACAATTTAACACCTGATCCTTTGATAAGAGATATCTTTTTTTTTTTAAATCTAATCCAATCTATTAGAATTTTCCTATCTTTTCTGTTTTGAACAATTACTCTCTGATTTGGGTGATTAAATGCCAGGTTAAATAAAGGATAAAGTATTTTATGAAAAAAAAAATTTAGTTTTTTTTTTTGATTGAACAATATACCTAAACCAGCAATTGAAGACACTACGCAAGGTATTTTCTCAATTCGCGCAGCTATACCACCATAAAGATATGCCTTAATAGTAATTAAATGAACTATATCTGGCTTTAATTTTCTAAAAATTTGACAAATTTTTATGAATGTCCACAATTCTGCAAGTGGATTTATACTATTACGCTTAAGTGGCAGTAAAAATAAATCAATATTTTTTTCTAAAAAAATTTTGGTTTTTGTATTGCCTAATTCTCCATATCCAATCTTTACATTATAACCCTTTTTTTTTGCAGCAATTACAATATCAAAACGATGGGAAACTAGAAAACTTAAATTGTTGACTAAAAAAAATATAGTTTTTTTCATAAAAGTATTATCTTAATATAATTAGAAGTATATGTATTAATTTTCTACTTCTAGCCATGCTTGGAACATCAAAATATCCCATAAATAGTGTTGCCAATTTTTTTTACCAGAAATATGTTCTACCCATTTTTCTCGTACTAACTTGGGATTAAAATAGCCACAATGATGCAATTTTTTCTCATCTAACAAATTCTCTGCCCAATCTTTTAGTGGCCCTCGCAACCAAATATCCAAAGGTATTCCAAAACCCATTTTTGGTCTTTCAGTTAAATTTTTTGGAACATACTTGTTTAATATTTTTTTTAATATAATTTTCCCTTCACCATTTCTGTATTTAAGTGATTTTGGTATTTTCCAGACATATTCAACAAATTTATGATCAAGAAATGGCATTCTTGTCTCAAGAGATGACGCCATAGAGGCCCTATCAACTTTCACAAGAATATCATTAGGTAAATAATTTATGAAATCTAATGCCATCATCATTTGTTGTAAATTATTTAAAACTTTAAGTTTTGGCTCAGAATTGACAAATTGCGAAGCATTTTCCTTACTACCAATTACTAATTCACTTGTATTTCTCCAATGAGAGCAGAAATCATCATACAAATTGTCTAGTGACTCATTTTTTATCATACCAGCGGCCTTATGTATTTTTTCTCCAAAGCTAGAATATCGATTAAAAATTGGTAGAACATTTGAAATTTTATTCCAGTTTTTTTCTGATATTAATGTAATTGTTGAAGCTAATATTTTACGAATAGATAATGGTAAAATATTAATAGGTTTCCAGAATTTTTCTGTCACTACATAACGATTATAACCACAAAATAATTCATCCCCACCATCACCAGATAGAGCAACTTTCACATATTTTTTTGTGAGTTGTGAAACAAGAAAGGTTGGAATTTGTGAGGAGTCAGAAAAAGGTTCATCATAGATTTCTGGTAGTTTTGGTATAACATCCCTTGCATCTTTTGAATTCACATAAAGTTCTGAATGATCAGTACGAAGATGTTGAGCAATTTTTTTTGCAAATGGAGCCTCATCATAATTATTTTCATCAAAACCAATCGTAAAAGTTTTAACTGGATGATTAGTCTCTGATTGCATTAATGCAACCAATACTGATGAGTCTATTCCGCCAGATAGAAACGCTCCTAGTGGAACATCTGATATCATTTGTTTTTTAACACAAATTCTTAATTTTTTTTCAAGATCATCTTGAATTTTTTTATCATCCTGATCTAGTTGATTTTTATTTCCATTTATTGCCACCTCTGTTAAAGACCAATATTCTTTAGAAGCTGGTAATTTACTATTTTTTAAATCACCCTCACTAAGCTTTAGGTAATGTCCAGGCATTAATTTAAAAGTATTTTTATATATAGAATAAGGAGCAGGCACATAACTATATCTTGACTGTAAAGCGATTGAGTCTCTATTGATCTCTCTTTTAAACTCAGGATGAACTTTTAACGATTTAAGCTCTGATCCAAAAAGAAAAACTTTATTATCACCTTCACCTTGCCAACCATAATATAATGGTTTTTCTCCAATACGATCTCTTGCCAACATTAAAGAATGGTTTTTTTGATCCCAAAGAGCAAAAGCAAACATACCATCAATTTTTTTTAATGTGTTTTCAGCCCCCCAAAATTCAATTGCATTAAGCAAAGTTTCTGTATCTGATGTACCCTGCCATTGTATTTTTGGATTATTTTTTTTAAGTTCAGATCGGATTTCTAAATGATTATAAAATTCACCATTATAAGTTAAAATGAATCTACCCGACTCAGATAGCATTGGTTGGTTACCTGCTGCGGTTAAATCAATTATTGATAATCGTTGATGACCCAAAACGATACCTGAATTTTTAGAGAACCAAACTCCATTCCCATCAGGTCCTCTGTGGGAAACAGCTAAGTTCATTCTAGTTATAACATTATTAAATTTAAATTGATTTTTAGAGTAAAAACCGTTAATCCCACACATAATTTAACTTTTAAAACCCACAACAGTCCAAAATGGTGCTGATTTTCTAAATTTTATTTTTTTTAATCCAGCTTCCTTCATCATCTTTTTTATTTCTGTTTTATTGAAACGTTTTTCTAAAGGAGTTCCAAATCTGTCTCTTGCATCTGTACGTAATGTATAAAAACTTTTATCGTGATACTCATAAAGTGGAAAATTTTTAACTTTAATACCTAGTTTAATTAAAATTAAAACTAATCTTGATAATGGAAAATAAATGATAATTGCTATAAATTCACAAGTTATATCTTTTAAAAAACTTGGCATTTTAGAAATAAATGATCTACAGAAATTTGAAATTTGCCATAATACTTTAAACCAGTAGGGCCTATTTTCAAAAGAATAGTACAAGTAAAGAAGCAATGGAGCATTTTTCTTCAATAATTTAACACATTCTTTAATACCATCCTGGGTATCAGGAATATGATGCAACACACCAATTGAAAAACCAAAGTCTTGGGAATTGTGTCTTAGTCCACAATTATTAACAGATTTTTTAAAATATTTTATATTATTAAAATTTTTCATGTTTTGTTTTGCAATATTTATTGCATTTGATGGATCTATACAATTTAAAAGCTTTACTTTCGGAGCTACAAACTGAGCAAATCTTCCAGATCCACAACCCATATCAAAACCTTCAGATAAATTTGAAATCTTATACCAGGGAAAAATTGAAAAATATTTCATAAATACCTTAAAACTTTCATTTTTTATTTTTGATTGATCAAAGGACTCCCACTCATGACCAAAGCTTTCTACTGTTTTTTTATCTAAGTTTTTCAAATTTATTCCACAAATTATTATTTAACTTCATCATATTTTCTATGTTATATTTTTTTTTAATTCTTGCTCTACAGATTTTACCTCTATTGTTTAAACCTGAAGTTTTCATTTCTATAACAGCCTCTTGTATTGCGCAAGCCAGACCTAAAGGATTTTTTCTTTCAACTATCCATCCTGTTTTGCCAACAATTTCGGGTGCATCACCAATATTTGTAGTAATACATGGTGTTTCACATAACATGGCCTCACAAAGCACATTAGGGAAACCTTCTGAGTCTTTACTGCTTAATACACAAATATCTATACCATTCATTACTAACGATATATCATCTACCTCATCTAAAAGTTTTATGAATCTCTCTAATTTATTTATTTTAATATGGTTTTTTAGTTCCTTATTTTTATGATTTATTTTAGGTCCAACTAATACACAAATAAATTTTATTTTTTTTGATTTTAAGATATTTAGGGAGCCGAAAAGTGTATGATGATCTTTCATTTCGTTATATCTTCCTATATGACCAATGATTGGTATAGAATTTTTTAAATTATTTTTTTTTTTAAAAAATTTTTTTTTTTTTTGATCAGATTGTAAATCAAAAGTATTATAACCATTTGGAATGTAGAAAAATTTTTTTCTATCATATCCTAAGTTTATATGTTCAATGATAGATTTTTTTGAATTACTAATTATAGATCTTGGAATAATGTGTGATAATTTAGAAAGTAACTTTATACCAAAATATATTTTTAATTTAGTGTCATCAAGTTTTGAGTATCTTATATTCCAGACAATATTTTTGATCCCTGCAATTCGAGCTGCAACTCCTCCAATTAGATCTGCATATGGCAGCCAAGTTTGTACGATGTTAGGCTTAAAACTTTTTAAGAACTTACTAAGAGAAAAAAAATCATAAAAAAAAGAAAAAAAAGATAATTTTTTTGAATATATCTCAACTTTCAATTTACTCAATCTTAAAAAATATTTATCTTTATTTTCTCCTAATGATATGACGATATGTTTATTTATTTTGTCATATTTACAAATTTTATATAATGTTTTCTCTGCTCCACCATTTTTTAATCCTGAAATAATATGAATTATTTTTAACATTTTACTTTAACTAATTTAATTTGAATTTGATTCAATAATGCTTATCAGTTTTGATTTGAGGCTCTCAGCTACAACTTTGTTTCCAAATTCGTTCCAATGATAATCATTATCAGAATTAAATTTTAAATTATTTTTTTGCCAATTATTTAAAAATACTTTTTGAAGATCAATTAAATGAAAATTTGGATAATCTTTTGTTAATTCTGTTATTTTTTTTAACCATCTATTAGCAACATAATTAAGATTTCTATCAACTTGGTTATTATAAATTGATGATCTGTCCCCATCTACTAAAATAATAATTTCTTTATCATTTGAATATTCATTAATTTTTTCTAAAAATAGTCTAGCTGCTTTTATCCCAAGCTCTTCATTTAAATCCTTTTTTTCTATCAAATTAGAATTTGTCTTTTTTTTAATTTTTGTATACTTTCTAAATTGATGAACGATTTTAAGATCTAAAATCAAATATCTAACAAAAGCACTGTGTCTTAATAATTTTACGAGAAATCGTGGTTCATGTTCAATTAATTCTAAATCTCCTTGATCATTAAAATAATGAAAACCTTCAGTTTTTTTTATTTCAAACCAAGACTCATCAAAATCATTGCTAATAACAACAAATATATAAACATCAGGATCAAATTCTTTTTTTGAGAAGGTCATATATGCTATATACTGTGAAAGTGGCGATCCACTTGTGCCCATAGGGTAAAAATTTATATCCTTAAATGATTTGTCTAATAGTCCATGAAAAGTATCCTTATTTTTTAAATTTATTGCCTCTACATAGCTATCACCAATAACTACTACTGTTTTTTTATTTTTTAATTCTTTGGATAAAAACACTACGTCTGTAGCAAAGCCATAATTGTTTATTTTTTTTTTTATTTATTTTTTATAATTAAATCCAATTTGTTTATTAACCACTCGATTTTCCTCAAAATGCATAATAGGATCATTTTTATTAACTTCTTGAACTTTTAAACTATCTGAAACTGGCAATATCTGAAATAATATTTCAATTAATATAATTACAACAAGAATTAGATATGAAAAATATACAAACCAACGAGTTAAGATTTTAATCCAGCTCATACTTATTTCTATAATTTTCTAAATTATTATTATTTTGCTCTTCCTTTATGAGCACATAGTTTTCTATTACCAAAACATCAAGTTGGGTTCCCATAAAACATTTGAAAGCATCTGTAGGTGTACAAACTATTGGTTCACCTCGTATATTGAAAGAAGTATTTACAAGTATAGGACAATCTGTTTCTTTTTTAAATTTTGAAATAAGTGCGTGAAACTTTGGGTTAGTTCTTGAGTGGACTGTTTGTATACGAGATGAATAATCAACATGTGTAATTGCAGGTACTGAGGAACGTGGAACATTTAATTTTTCTATACCAAATAATGATTCTTCCTTAGCAGTCATTTTAAACTGCTTTTCTTTTTTTAATTCAGCTACTAAGAGCATATAAGGACTATCTGCATCAAGCTCAAACCATTCCTCTAAATTCTCACGTAATATACTTGGCGCAAAAGGCCTGAAACTCTCACGATATTTTACTTTAAGATTGAGCTGTCTCTGCATTAGGCTTGATCGTGGGTTCGCAATAATGCTTCGATTGCCAAGTGCTCTTGGACCAAACTCCATACGCCCTTGCATCCAACCAATAGCTTTATCATTTACCAAAAATGAAGATATTTTTTTAATCAAATCATTTTCAGAAAATTTTTTAAATTTTGCACTACAAAATTTCAGTTCTTTTTCAATTTCAATATCTGAAAATTTAGGTCCAAGATAAGAACCTTTCATAGAATCAATTTTACTCAAAACTTTCTTTTTATGATTATAGTGTAGGTACCACACAGATAATGCGGCACCTAAAGCGCCTCCAGCATCGCCAGCGGCTGGTTGTATCCAAATATTTTGAAATATCTTTTTATTTAATAAAATACCATTAATTACACAATTAAGTGCAACACCTCCTGCTAAACAAATGTTTTTTTCACCCGTCTCTTTTGCTATTGATTTTGAAATTTTAATAACAATCTCCTCTGTAACTTTTTGAATAGAGGCTGCCAAATTCATCTCTTTTTCTGTTAAACTTGTCTCAGATTTTCGTGCTGGTCCTCCAAATAATTTTTCAAAATTTTTATTTGTCATTTTTAACCCTGTTGGAAAATCAAAATATTTCATATTTAGTTGAAAACTTCCATCTTCTGCTATAGTTATTAATTTTTTTTTTATCACATCGACATAACAAGGTTCACCATAAGGTGCTAAACCCATCACTTTATATTCTCCAGAATTTACTTTAAATCCAATGTAATAAGTAAAAGCAGAATAAAGCAATCCTAAGGAATGAGGAAAATGTATCTCTTTTATGACTTTAAGTTTATTTCCTGATCCGACAGCAACAGATGTAGTCGTCCACTCCCCTACTCCATCCAATGTAAGAATAGCCGCATTTTCAAATGGGCTTGGATAAAAAGCGCTAGCTGCATGAGAAAGATGATGCTCAGAGAATAAGAGCCGCTCTTGCCAGTCTACATCATCACATAATATCAATTTTAGCTGTTTTATTAAAAAATTCTTTTGAAATAATTTATCTTTAATCCACAATGGCATTGCTTTAAAAAAACTAGAAAAGCCCCTTGGTGCATAAGCCAAGTAAGTTTCGAGCAATCTTTCAAATTTTAAAAATGGTTTTTCATAAAAAACAACTTTTTGAATTTTGCTTGATTCTATTTGAGCTTCTCTTAAGCAATATTTAATTGCAGCACATGGAAAAGAAGAATCATGTTTTTTTCTTGTGAAACGTTCTTCTTGTGCTGCTGCAATTATTTCTCCATCTTTAATTAGACAAGCAGCACTATCATGATAAAAAGCAGAAATTCCTAAGATATAAACATTGTCTGATGTCATTATTTTAAAACAACGTGTAGATAAAAGGTGCAACAACAGAGCCTTGAGCTATAATTAATAAGCCACCTAATATTAACATCACCAATACGATTGGTGCTAACCAAATTTTTTTACGAACTACAAGAAAATGCCAAAATTCCTTTAAAAAATCAATCATAATTAATCTTAAAATTGTTGATTGAAATCCTTAGAATTAAAATATTTATTTCTTACAATCCAATAGCTTGATTGACTTAAAAATTTTAATCGAAGTAAATCTCTATTAATAATTTTTAATACAAACGCAGTGGGCATAAAAAGACCAAAAAAAATTATTCCTAAAACAATAGGACTAATTATTACTCCCATCAGAATTCCAAAGCGCATCCAAATTTTATTCAATGGTAACAACAAATCAGATTTGAATATAGTTATGGCAAAAAAAATAATAGCAAGGGAAATGAAAAAAAATGATATTTTATTATCCTTTAAATAAAAAAAAATAAAAGCTATGAAAAATATTGAGCTGAAAAAAAATCCAAATTTTCGATTTGTCGGAAGTTCTATTTTGTTTAAATTCATTTTTTATAGCCTATATCAAAAAAAATTAACTTAAACATTAACTTTTATTAATATCCTAGTTTATATTTTGATAAAAACAACCTCATGACAACCTAAAGAAAATTCACGCTTTCCCTTTACCAGCCTAAACCCTTTATTTTCAACGTAATCAACTAAATTTTCATAGTCTGCAAATTCATATGGAAATCCTCCATACCAATCTATTAAATCATTGAACAGGTTCATTCCTCTTTTTTTTTTGTAATTGAAAATTACGTTTAAGATTTTCATGGGATTTAATTTAAGAGTATACTTAATCAATAAAATTGAAAATACAAAAAAACTTAGCAAAAATACAAATATTTTTTTAAAATAAATTGGAATATAATTATAAAAATATTTGACTAACCACCAAATTTGGGATTTTATTCCTTGGTCATTATAAATAGCAATAAAGCATAAACCATCTTTTTTTACTAAATTTAAAGTATTATCAACCGCTAACCACATTTTTCCAGTATGATGAAGAACACCCCAACTATAAACAATATCAAATTTACCTAGTGACTTTAAAAATTTTTTATTGAGAATTGAACCTTTTGCTACTTTCCACTCAGCATCATTTGGATAAAATTGATTTTTCAATTTAGATGTACATTTGACAGAATATATATCATAATCAAAAGAAAAGACGTTAGCTCCTAGATTTTTTGCTGCTAGTGATGATAATCCACTTCCACTTCCAATATCTAAAAACTTTTTTTTTGATAAATCTTTTAATTTTAACATATTTAAGATCGATTTTTCAGCAATTTTTATTCTTTGCGGATCTAATGATGCAATAAAATCTTGCCAATTTTGACCAAATTCAAAACGTTTATTTTTTTTTAATTTTTTAATCATTTTTCAAATTTTATATCTTGCATAATTAACAATTATTATATTTTGGTAATTTATTTATCTATAAATTATTTTTATATTTATTACTTAACTTAAATACATACCTAATACCTGTATATTGAAAAATTATGATAATTGTCTCCAATTGATAACGATGTCTAGGTCCATTTACTATCTCCATACCACTAATCAAAATAAAATATATACTAAAAGAAAGGACAATAAACATGGTACTTTTATCCAGTTTATTAATTAAAAAAAGGTAAAAAAGAATCATATAACCTAATAAAAAAAATGGAAACATAAGATAATAGTAAATTTGGGGAAAATCTAAAAATTTATAAGTTCCTGTAGTATTAAAAGGAATTGGTGTTAAGAAAAATTTAATGTAACTAAATAGACTTAAATTATGCATTTGGTTAAAAATTTCATAATAATATAAATAAATATTTTTAAAAAAGAATACATTCAATAACAACAATACAAAAATAAATGTTAAGAATAAATTGATTAGATTAAATTTCCTTAAATAAATTACCAAAATAGAAAATAAAATAATAAAAGAATAATATGATCGTAAAAAGAATATAAATATTAAAGATAACATAAACAAAAAAACAAATTTTTTTTTGTTTGTTTCAATATATTCAAATGAAATAAAATTTACCACTATTAAAAGTAATAATAAAGTATCTTTCAGATTAAAAAAACTACTCCAAGTTATAATCGTAGGATTAAAAAAAATTAGAAAAAAAATTAAAATTTTATTTCTATAATTATTTAAATAATTGAATAATAATAAACATGCTAAAAAAGAAAAAATAACATTTAATGCTACAGGCGCATAATATTCAGCTTCAAATAATATTATTGCTAAAGAATTTATTATTGGATACAAAATATGAGTATTAGACTGGATAATATAGGTAAGATTTTTCCAGTAATTGCTATCAATAGACAAATTTAAAATTTCTTCTCCCTTATCTAGATAAGTTATATCATCCAAAAAAACTTGCGATCCGTCAAAAATGAAGGTGAAATAATAAAAAAAGAGAGAAACTTTAAAAATAATTGGAATTAAGAATAACTTGAAATTACTTTTATCAAACAAAAATGATAACAAAATGCACACAAAAAAAATAAATGAGCTCGGATATAATATCTGAAAAAAATTATACATTTTGATCTTTCATATTATTTATGGCTAGTATAAAAATTTTATAAGTTAAATTAAATTTTAGCTTAATAATTTTCTCCATTTTGTCATGACTTTGTAATTATTAAATACTTCTTTTTTTTTATGAAAATTACTATTTTTCATTTTTCTTAAGAGCTTTTTATTTTGTGTTAATAGTTTAATTTTATTTTCTAACTCCTTATCTGAATGTATTACGAATCCATTCTTTCTATTTTGAACAATTTTTTTAACTCCAGGATTATATTTAAATGAAATTATAGGAAGTCCTGAATGAGAGGCCTCTATAAGTACATTTGGTAATCCTTCAAAGTAAGAATTAAAGATAAATAAATCGTACTTATTATATAAGTTAATTAAATTTTTATTATAACCTTTTAAAATTACAGATTTATTCAATTTTTTATCATTAATGAAGTTTTTAATTTCTTTTTTTAATGGACCATCTCCATAAATATGAAGGATTAATCTATTATTATTGATTGATTCAAATATTTTAATTATTTCTAAAATTCTTTTACTTTGAATTAACCTGCCTGCAGTAATTAAATACAAAAAATGTTTTTTTCTCTCAAATGTTTTTTTTTTTGTAGTTAATCTTGATTGAGATCTTTTAAAATATAGATTTTCAATTATTTTAATTTTTTTTTTATTTACAAACCAAAAAAAATTTTTGAAATAGCTATCTTGTAAAACTAAGTAATCCGCAAAGTTATATATCAGAGTTCTTAATATGTTAAAAGTTAATGTGGGTTTGTGTTTATAAGGATCTGTTCTCTCTGAAATTATAACTTTTAATTTTTTTCTAAATATTATTTTAGTCAAAATAACAAATAAATTATTATAATCTAAAAATGAAATTATTGTTCCAACTTTATTTTTATTTATAAAGTTGTTCAAATTAATTATCTTTTTTAACAATCTTATTAAACGGAATTTTGACTCATTTTTTTTTTTTGCTGTTAAAAAGTAATTTACATTATGTGATAATTTTAATTCACTTAGTAAATTAGAAAAATTTCTTTCTCCACCTCCACCAAAAAATTTTCCACAAACTAGTAATATTTTTGACACTCTTAATTTAATCTATCTTGTTGAATGGATCATAAATAGTTGAATTTTTTTTTAAAATTTTTTTATAAAAATTATAGTCTAATTTTTTAAATTTCTTGTGACCAACTAGTACGACAATCAAATCAAATTTTAGTTTTTTTATCTCTAATAATTTCAGGTTAGTTTTTGTATAAATTTGAGTTGGATCATAGGTAAAAACTTTAATTTTTTTTTTTTTTAAGGTATCAAATACAGTAACTGCTTGGGAATTTCTTACATCTGGAACATTTTCTTTAAATGTTTGGCCTAAAAGTAATACTGTAGGTTTTTTACGATCTTTAATTTTCTTTAAAGTATTCTTTACAACATATTGATACATCTTAGCATTTATATTTCTTCCTGTTAATAGAATTTCACTACTACATTTTTCTAACTTTGCTTTATAAGCCAAATAATAAGGATCTACACCAATACAATGCCCTCCTACTAAACCAGGTTTAAAATTTAAAAAGTTCCATTTGGTATTAGCTGCTTTAAAAACCTCTTTAGAGTTAATATTTAGATTATTAAAAATTAAAAATACCTCATTCATAAATGCAATATTAATATCTCTTTGAATGTTTTCAATTATTTTTGCCGCTTCTGCAACTTTTATTGTTTGTGCTTTATAAATTCCTGCCTTGATAATTTTTTTATATATTAAGGAAATTTTTCTTAAAGCTTGATTATTAGAGCCACTTACAATTTTTATGACTTTTTCTAATGTATTCTTCTTGTCTCCTGGATTTATTCTCTCAGGACTATAACCATAAAAAAAATCTTTATTACTTATTAAATTAGAGACTTTTTCAATAATTGGAATACACACTTCCTCAGTGCAACCTGGGTACACAGTAGATTCGAAGATAACTAGATTTTTATAAGTAATATAATTTCCTACTAATTTACTCGCACTTTTTAATGCAGAAAGATCTGGGGTTTTTTTTTTATTTATAGGAGTTGGTACAGTAACTATAAAAATATCAGTCTTTTGAAGATCTTTTTCATCAGAGGTAAACTTTAATGTTTTTTTATATTTCTTTTTTAAATTTATTTCATTTGTAATATCATTTCCCTTTTTGAGTTGTTTTATTCTGTTATTGTTAATATCAAATCCTATTACATTAAAATATTTTGAAAAACTTACCGCTAATGGTAACCCAACATAACCCAACCCAATAATAGATATTTTTTTTTTCATCAAATTTTTGTATTTTTAATTATATAAGTGTTCTACTTATTTGTTATTATAATTATTATACCATTTTACAAACTCACTAATTCCTTCTCTTATAGTAGTTGAAGGCTTGTAGCCAACCCAGTGAGATAATTTTTTGGTTGATGCAAAAGTTTTTTTTACGTCTCCTTTTTGCATACCTAAGAATTTAATTTTTGCTTTTTTTCCAATTTGATACTCTATTTCTCTTACATATTTCATTAAACTTACTGGATTATTATTTCCAATATTAAATATTTTAAAAGGGTAAAAACTTTCTGATGGATCTGGATTTTTAAAATTAAAATTATTATTTTTTTTAGGTATCTTAAATGATATTTTGAATATTCCCTCAACTATATCGTCTATAAAAGTAAAATCTCTTATCATATTTCCATTGTTATAAACCTCAATTTTTTTTCCTTTTATGATATTTTTTGTAAATTTATATAGCGCCATATCTGGTCTTCCCCATGGACCATACACAGTAAAAAATCTTAGACCAGTAGTAGGTAAATTATACATTGCACTGTATGAGTGTGCCAGTAATTCGTTTGATCTTTTTGTAGCACCATATAGAGCAATGGGATGATCCGCTACAGCATGCTCTTTAAATGGGTACCCTTCGTTGAGTCCATATACACTGGAGCTACTAGCATAAATAAAATGTTTTATGTTATTGATTCTACTCAATTCAATTAAGTTAAAAAAACCAGTCAAATTAGATTCAATGTAGGACTTTGGTTTTTCAAACGAATGTCTTACACCTGCTTGTGCAGCTAAATTAATTATTTTATTGAATTTATATTTAACAAATAATTTTTTGAGTTTTTTCAAATCATTTAAATCAATTTTATATGTTTTTATATTTTTTTTTTTTAAAATGCTGTGACGTTTTTTTTTTAAACTAACGTCATAATAATCATTCAGATTGTCTATTCCGACAACAGAAAAGCCTTCTGATTTAAATTTTAAACAAAGGTGCATGCCAATAAAGCCTGCGGAACCTGTGACTAAAATAGAAGAATTTTTTTTTTTATAATTTTTAACAAACATAGGATTATCCAAAATAAGATTTTGTATGAATATATGCCAAAACTTATACTAATAAATAGGTATTTAATAGATTTTTCATAATTTTTTTTTTTGAATTTTTGAATTGCAAGTTCATAAAATAAGTATCTTTTTCTTTTTTTTATATCTTTATAATATTTAGGATAATTTTTTTTTGTTATATTTATTAATTGAAAAACTTCACTTTTATAATTTTTTGATGTTATTCCGTAATTATGCTTAATATAACAAGATAGTTTTTCATCAATAAATGTTACTTTTTTATGTGGATTTAAAGCAAGATAATCTATCCAAAACATTTCATCGGAAACATGTTTAATTCTCTCATTGAAATGTTTTTGGATATATTTTTTTTGAACCATTATTGTAAGCGCAACAATAAAACTTGTGCCCTCACTTATTATCTTTTTAACAACATATTCACTCTGACCTTTGTAAAAATTTAATTTTTTATTTTGTTTTAAAATGTTTGCACTAATTTTGTCTTCTTTATAGTATGTTATGTCTGTATCATGATAATTTAATATAATATTTTCATCTGATTCCATATTTTCAACTTGTTTTTGCAATTTTTTTGGGTACATCAAATCATCTCCAAAAAAAATAGAAATATACTTACCATCGCAATGATTAAGAATATTGTTGCAATTTTTTGTAACTCCTAAATTTTTTGAATTCTTTAAGAGTTTAATTTTATTTGGATATTTGTCTTTAAATTTTTGGAGAATATTGTAACTGTTATCATTAGAATTATCATCGCTTATAACAATTTCAAAATTTTTATAAGTCTGTTTTAGTATGGACGTGATTGTCTTGTTTAAAAATTTTTCTTGATTGTATACTGGAAGTAAGACCGAAACCTTTGGATAAATCATTTGTTCATGTTATATACTTTTAAAAATATTATGAATAAAATATATTATGCTAAAGCAAATTATGGTAAAGAAGAAATTTTAGCTGTTAATAAAGTTTTAAAAAATAGTCGGCTTAACTTAGTAGATTCAAAAAATGTCAAAAGTTTTGAAAAACTTGTAAGTAAAAAATTTAACAAAAAATATGGATTGATGGTCAATTCAGGTTCTTCCGCAAATTTATTAGCTTTGGCATCATTAAACTTAAAAAAAGGAAGTGAGGTGATTACGCCTACTTGTACTTTTTCAACAACAGTAGCGCCAATATTACAACTTGGACTAACACCAAAATTTGTAGATGTGAGTCTTAAAACATTACAAATTCAAGATAATTTTGAAAACTCAATAACGAGAAAAACAAAAGTTATTATGGTACCGAATTTAATTGGTAACATGCCTAATTGGAAAAAGATTCATAAAATAGCAAGAAAATATAATCTTATTACAATAGAGGATTCGGCAGATACTATTGGATATAGGTATAAAAAAAATTTAAAAAAAAATTTTTCAGACATTGCTATTACAAGTTTTTTTGCCTCACATATAGTAACATGCATGGGTAATGGTGGGATGGTAATGTTCAATAATAAATCTATTTATGAAAAAGCGAAATTATTAAGAGGATGGGGTAGAAAATCATCAATAAAAAACGAGTCTGAAAGTATTAAAGATAGGTTTAATTTCAAACTAGCTGGAAAAGATTATGATAGTAAATACATCTTTGATGAAGCAGGTTATAATTTTCTACCGTCTGAAGCTGGGGCTGCTTTTGGATTAGTTCAATTAAAAAAACTTGATAAAAATATTAAAAAAAGATTAAGAAATAAAATAATTCTTGATAGATTTTTTAAGAAAGAAAATAAATTTTTCAGAATTGTTGAAAATAATGATGACTACATATCTCCATGGTTAGCCTATCCAGTGTTAATTAAAAAAAATAAAAAATTTAATAGAAAAAAATTACAAATATACTTAGAAAAAAATAACATTCAGACGAGAACTATTTTTACTGGAAATATTTTAAAACATCCAATTTGTAAAAAATTTTCCAAAAATTATTCTATAAAATTTAAAAATTCTGATTATATTTTTGAAAATGGAATACTTTTAGGAATTCATAATTCTATGAAAGAATTAGAAATTAATTTTGTAATAAATAAAATTAGAAGTTTTTTAAAATAAATGGAAAAAATACTAATTACTGGAACTTCAAAGGGTTTAGGTAAATTCCTAAAAAAATCATTAGAAAAAAAATATTCGGTTAAAGGAATATCGCGAAAAAATTTTTATGACATTAAAAATACAAAAAAAATTATTGAATATATTGAGACTAATAAATTTGATTATTTTATAAATAATGCTTACGAAGATCATTACCAAATAATACTAAATTATGAAGTATTTAAAATCTGGAAAAATAAAAAAAAAAGAATCATAAACATAAGTTCCACTTCAGATGATCATATGTATGGTGGTATGATTTCAGGTATTAGAGAGCCTTATCTTTACGGAGTATGGAAAAATGCACTATCCTCGGCCTCAAAAAACTTATCGTATGTATCCTATTATAACAAGTATAAGTGCAAAATTACGAACATTAGACTAGGTTATATGGATACAAAAATGTCAAAACATAGAAATTTAAAAAAAATAAAATTAATAGAAATATTTAAAGTAATTGAAAATTTATTAAAATCCAGCACAAATATTACTGAATTGACTATTTTGCCATGATATTGTTCCAATTCAGAAGTCTCTTTTCATATTTTGAAAAGTTTAAACTCATAATATCACCATTAAAGCCTTCAAGCTCATTACTAGTAGATAACTCTGATGGAAAATATTTTTTTAACTTTTTAAGATCTCCAAAATCAAAATTAAGATTGGGTAGATGTGGGATTGATTTTTTTTTTAAATAGATAATGATGTTATAATCATATTGTAATATTTTAACATTACGACAATTAAAACCTGACAAAACTAATCTATAAATTAAAATTCCAGCGTTAAAAATATTTACATGCCCACTAATTACAAACGGTTTTCTTGGTGGAACTATCAAGCAAAGATATCCACCTTCCTTTAATGTATTATGAACCTTCTTTAAAAATAATCCTGGGTTATTTTGATGTTCTAAAACATGTGAACACCAGATTAAGTCATATTTTTTACTAAACTTTATTTTGGAAAAATCTCCAAAAAAGACTTTATTTATTTTTGAATTTTTTTTTGTAAAGTAAAAAGAATTCTTATACTCTACAATATCTACAATTTTATTATTTTTCAAAAAAAAATTAGTAGCACCCAATGCTCCGGCTCCTATATCTAATACAGTTTTAAATTTTTTATGAAGCAAAATATTAATAAACTTTTCGCCTCTAAATTTTTCTTTTTGATGTTTGCCCAATCTTCCAGCTGCATCAAGTTCTATCGTACCTAATTTTGCATGGACACCTTCTGCACTTGAGGAATTATATATAAAATCATATTTTACTGATAATTTTTTTTTTCTTGTTTTTTTTAGCAATGAAATATTTTCTTGATAAATGTTTTTTTTTTTGTATGAGAGCATAGTAATTATTACTTAACAGATAAAAAATGAGTTTAAAACTTAAAATTATTCATATTTCCTCAATTGCAAGATCAGGGGAAACAATTTTATTAAGAGATTTAAGTGTTCATCCGGACATTCATGTTGTTCATGATTTGATTGAAGGTGGCGGCAATCAAGCTCACAGATCTGAGTCTCAAAAATTATTTAATTACATCAGAATAAATGATCCAAAGTATTTAACAATTGATAAATTGCAATCTTTAGGTTTTTTTAATTATTTAAAAATTGGGGCCAAAATTATTATATTAAAACAAGGAGTATTCAATTCTGATAACAAAAATCAATTTGGATTTATACGGTCTCCACTGTATTGCTTTAACTCATTATATAATTTTGAAAAAAAAACTTTTAATTTTCAGAAAAAAAAAGTTTGGTTTAATAATAGATTGCCAAGAATAATTGCATGGTCAGAAATGTGTGGTATGGAAACTAACCTTTTAAGCAAGTTAAAAAAGTCTAATTGTCCAGCAGAACAATTTGTAATTTTCTATGAATTTCGTTTCAATCAAATAATTAAAAACTCAAAAAAGATATTTACGTATGAAAATTATGTAAAAAAACACAAAGAAAATCTAAGCAAAATTGTTAAATTTATTGGTATACCAGATAATAAAAAAATTTATTCAGCTTATGAATATTTTCCAAAAGATTTAATTGGACATGGGTACAGCAAACTCAGTGAGCCAACAAAGTATTTTAGAAAAAAAGTAAAAATTGAAAAAGAATATAATGATAAAATAAGCTACATGTATGATAGATTAGATTTAGCTAAATATTTTAATTAATAAGCAATAGATTTTAAATAATCTGTATAACTATTTTTTGGAAGTTTTTTTATATTTTTCCTTAACATATTTAAACTAATCCATTTATTTTTAAGTGAAATCTCCTCTAAACAGGCAACTTTCATACCTAATCTATTTTCTATGGTTTGAATAAAATTTGATGCTAAATTTAAATTTTCGTGTGTGCCTGCATCAATCCAAAAAAAACCTCTTCCAAGTTTATTTATAGATAATTTATTTTTTTTCAAATACATTTGATTAATCGTAGTAATTTCGTATTCACCTCTATTTGATTTTTTATTTTTTTTTGCAAAATTATAAACACTTTGATCATAAAAATACAAACCAGTTACTGATAAGTTTGATTTAGATTTTTTAGGTTTTTCACTAATGCTTAGAGGTTTATTATGTTTATCTATATTAATAATACCGAATTCACTTGGATTTTTAACTAGATAAGTAAATAATGAGCAGCCATCTAAATTTTCAATTGCCTTTTTTAACATAATGCTAAATGACTGACCAAAAAAAATATTATCACCCAAAACCATACAAACTTTTTTATTTTTAATATTTTTTTTGTAATTAAAAAAGCTTGACCAAGACCTTCTGGTTTTTTTTGTATTCTATAGATAATATTAATTCCATAATTTTTACCGTTACCTAATAAACTTTTAAAATGCTTGATATCATTTTTATTAGTAATTAAAATAATATCTCTAATACCTGCAAGCATTAAAATACTAAGAGAATAAAAAATCATAGGTTTGTCATGTACTGGAAGCAAATGTTTATTTATTGAATTTGTTATAGGATATAATCGAGACCCGGTTCCTCCTGCGAGGATAATGCCGATTATGCCTGATTTTTTTTTATATACCATTTTATAGTTTTCATTAGCATTTTATTAAAATCATTTCTAGACTTCCATTTAATTTTATTAGTTAGTTTGGAATTATTTATTGCATATCTAAAATCATGACCAGGACGATCTTTTACAAATTTTATAAGATTAGAATAATTTTTAATTTTTTTATTTTTTAAAGGAGTTATTTTATCAAATATATTGCAAATTTTTTTTGCTAATTTTAGATTTGTCATTTCATTATTGGTCCCAATATTATATTTTTCACCTTTCTTTCCTTTCTTTAAAATAGAAAAAATTGCACTTGTATGATCATCCACATATAGCCAATCTCTTATATTAGAGCCGTCTCCATAAATAGGAATATTTTCTTTATTTAAACAACTTTTAACAATAGTAGGAATTAACTTTTCATAATGTTGATATGGTCCATAATTATTAGAACAGTTAGTAACTATGACATCTAAATTATATGTTCTAGACCATGAAAGTGCTAAATGATCAGCTGAAGCTTTTGAAGCAGAGTATGGAGAACTAGGTGCATAAGGGCTGTTTTCAGAAAATTTTCCTTTTAAACTTAACTCTCCAAAAACTTCATCTGTTGATATATGAATAAATCTTGAGTTTGGTACATGTTTAAGAATACATTGCAGTAAATTAAAAGTTCCAAGTATATTTGTTTCTATGAATTCTTTTGGTCCCTCGATTGAATTATCAACATGAGTTTCTGCAGCAAAGTTTATTATATATTTTGGAAAATTTTTTTTAAATATATTCGAGATATGACTAAATTTTGAAATATCAGAATTAAAAAACTTATAATTTTTATATTGGGAAAATTCTTTATGTAGATCTTTATAAAAAATAGATGCGTATGTAATCTTATCAATATTTATAACATTAAATTTTTTTTTTAATAAAAGCCTTACTAGACTTGACCCTATAAAACCATATCCACCTGTTATTAGATAGCTGTTCTTCATAAATATAAATATTGATTAAGCTCTTTTTCAATTTTTTTAAATACAGTAGAATTTTTACTAATTTTTTTCCATAGCATAATCTCATTTTTAGATTTAGATGGATCAAAATATTTTTTTTGATAAATGTGATTTTTGAAATCAATATTTAAAAAATCAAATAGACTATTAATAGTTTTTTTATAATTTAAAACTAAATCTTCCAACATAATCAACTTAATATTTGGATGATTAGATAATCTATCTCGACTTTGTCTGGTAATTTTAAAAAAATTAATAAAGTTTTCAACTTGTAAAGTTTTATTTGGATTTAAATATCTTGAAAATCCTTTCACAGGTAATCTTAAAAATATATCTCTAGGGTCACTATCAACTATAATTGCTTTAAAATTTTTATGATATTTCAAACATTTAACCACATCGTTATAATTATAATATGGAATAGCATTATGAAGGGCTATATTTGATACATTTTTGTTTTGATTTGAAAAGTTTTGAAAAATTTTTTTGAGGTAATTCTGAGTAATAGAATAAAATTCCTCTAAAGAAGGATAGCAATAATATGCTTCTTCATCAAAGAATCTGGAAGTTATTTTTTTTTTGTATCTATGATACATATCTTTAATAAATGGCTTTTTAAAATCAAGGATATGCCAATGCATTAAATATTTAAATTGAGATATTTGATTTATATATTCATCACTTAATTTTTTAAAATTAGGTGATATGTGTTTTTCATAGTGCAATCCTGTTTTAGAAAATCTTTTTGTAGTTCGAAAAAAATTTTCTGTTAACCAAAGAAAATCTTTACAGGCAATGTCAATTTTTTCTGGATCTATTCTTTCAAAAATTGCAGTTTGTAAATCTATTAATCCATAAGGATCACAAAATAGCCTAAACTCTACATTTGGTACTGAATAAGTCTCTACTTCTTTTAATATATCTAAAACTGCAGTTCCACCAGAACTTCTATAGCCTCCAACTGCAACAAAGCTTAGATCATTACTTTTCATTACTTATTTTAAGTTTAATAATTTTTTTTGCTAATGAAAAATCTTCAATTGTGTCTATATCCATATACTCTGGCCAAAAAATGGATAAAGGGAAGGGTTTATCTCCTACTCTTTTATTTCTTTTTAATACATTTGGTTTAAATATGTATAAGGATGAAGTTTCAAGTAAGATTGATTTTAAATTTTGTGTTCTTGCAATATCATTTAATTTAAAATTTAAAGGCTTATTGTTAAACCATGCAAAAGTTTGTTCTTTTTTAACTGTAAATACACTGTCAAATTTTTTAGTTTTTAAAATATTTATTGCTTTTTTTATTGTTTTAGCTTTTAAAAAAGGCGATGTTGTATGCACAAGCAATATATAGTCTGGAATTTCTTTAAGATCTTTTAAATAAGATTGATAAATTTTAATACCTTTAACATGGTTTTTATCAAGTGATTTACTTCTTTTTAGAAATTTAACAAATTTTGGTATGTATTTTTTAATTTTTTCATCACTACAATAACAATGAATATTTTTTATTCCTGCTAACTTAAGTTTTTCAAAAATGTGCCAAGATAGAGGTTTATTGTCAAGTTTAAGAATATTTTTATTTTTTAATCTTTGACTATTTAATTTTATTGGAACTAATGCATTTATCTTCATAAAATTAAATTTTTCTTATCCAAATCTAAAATCTTATTACAAAATCTAAGATTCTCTTTGTTGTGTGAAACTATAATTATTGTAATTCCTTTTATGTATTTTATTATATTTTCAAAGATTTTTTTTTCACTTGAGCTATCAATCGCATTTGTCGCCTCATCAAAAATTAATAAACTAATATCATTTTTATACAAAGCTCTGGCGATACCAATTCTTTGTTTCTGTCCTCCTGATAAATTTTTCCCTTTTTCTCCGATTGTCCTCTCTTCGCTTTTTTTGTTTTTTTCTTCCTCTAGTTCATTAAGAAATAATATTTTTTTTTTTTCCTTTAATTTTTTATAATCAATTAATTCCGAGGTATAACCCAAGGTTATGTTATCGTCAATGCTTCCATCAATTAAAAAAATATTTTGTGGCACATAGGAAATTTGATCTTGCCAGTATGTTGAGTTAACATTATTTATCTCAACCGTATCTACAATTATTTTTCCTTCAGATGGTTTTTCTAAAAAAGAAATTAAATCTAAAAATGTACTTTTACCCGAACCACTTTTGCCTAATATACCAACGACATCACCTTTGTTAATTTTAAAATTTAGTTGATTAAAAATAACATTTAAATTTTTTTCTCTTGAAAAACTTAAATCTTTAATCTCTAAAGTGCTTTCGAACAAGGGCTTAATTAGTTTTTTGGGTTTTTGTTTTTCATTAAAATAAGTTTTCAAAAGACTTTCAACATCTCTAATGTGGCCTCTTGATCCAGAAATATTTGTAAAATTGACATAAATATTATTAAAAGCTGGTAAAATTTTTTGAGCTCCATATGCTAAAGTGGCATAAAAGGGGATTTTTTCCATTGAATTCAAATCACCTGATTTTGCAAGATATAAAAAAGATATTATAAAAAAAATTAATGTAAAAACCTCTATTAAAATTTTTGGAGATTGTGAAATAAATTGATTAATGCTTATTTTTTTACTTATTTGAAAAATATATTCATTATAACTTTGTGAAAAAAAGTTTTGAAGTTTATTTAAAATTATATCTCTAAAAGCATTGGAGGACTCTAAAATATTTTTTACAGATTTATTTTGTAAAGCTGTAATATCAAAACTATTTTTTTTAACTTTATTCTTAACACTAATTATAATTATTAAGTATAAAATTGAGAAAAAAAACATACAAAATAAAGTAATATTAAAATTTATAAATAACAAAGTGATTAAGATAAAAATTAATAACATTAACGAGCTAATTATATTAATTAATGAATTAAGACAAAAAGACGCTTGATTTACTTTTTGGGTTAAGCTGCTTATAAAATTGCCAGAATTTAATGAATGAAGATCTTTGAAATTTCTATACAGTGTTAAGTTAAATATTTTATAATTAATTTTCGCTGCAGATTGATTGACAAAGTCAATCATTTTTTTATTAAAATACATTCTGATTGCTCCGCTTAAAATTATAATAAATAAAAATAAATAACCAAAATCAAAAACGTCTAAGTTACTTAAATTTAGAGGCAATATACTCTGAACGTATCCTAAATTAATTTGATCAACTTTTAAAATTAATGATATAAAAATCATAAAACTTCCTAGACCAAAAACTTCTGATAAAGATGCAATAAATGATAAAATTTGGAGCTTTATAAAAAATTTTTTATCTTTTTGATCTAAAGTATTTATATAAAAACTAACAATTTGTTTAAAAGAATAGTTTTCCATTTATAAAATTATTATTTAATTTTTAAATTTCATATAGAATCGTGTCATAACTACTTTGAAAATCTATTTTTTTCTTTAATTCAATCTTAACTAAAAGATCAGTATTTTAAAGTTTTTTTCAAGAAATATTGGATTTAGTTGTGTCAAATTTAATTTTATTCTTATAATTTCAAATTTCTTTAATTATTTTAGCAAGTGCTTTAATGCTAACTTTTCTTACGCTTCCTATATTAATAAGATTTATAATTTTAACAATCCTCTCATTTTTTTTGCATAGCTTCATTACTTGAACTGAAGCAAGCTATGTTCTTAAAATGAACAGTCTTTCGCAAAAAATAAATTATTGATGAGATTGTCTCTTTGGAAAAGAAAAAATTAATAATTAATGAAAAATTCTAAATTTTTGAAAAATTTTTTTCAGTGCATAAATCAAGCCAATTGAGCTATTAGTACTGGTCAGCTGCACGCATTACTGCGCTTCCACATCCAGCCTATCAACGTGGTGGTCTACCACGGCTCTATAGGAAGAACT
>Ga0255773_10001023_pt1 | contig 29221 bp, 33 predicted proteins | sample 011ome_17_FD_179971 | JGI IMG/M metagenome (GOLD analysis project Ga0255773, IMG submission 179971) | Coastal salt marsh microbial communities from the Groves Creek Marsh, Skidaway Island, Georgia - 011502XT metaG (version 2) | ecosystem: Environmental > Aquatic > Marine > Intertidal zone >... | reverse complement strand
AGTATGAAACCTTATTGCGTCCCGCTGGGTTTGAACGAGTACATAAAAGTCACCTTGTCAATCTAGAAATGGTGAGCCGATACGTTAGTGCCGATGGTGGATACCTGTTATTGCATGATGGGTCTACAGTCCCGGTGAGCAATAGGAAGAAGGAGCTTTTGATTTCACATTTGAAACGATTGTAGATGCCTGCGCAATATGCCCTTTCTTATTATCTAGGGAGTGTCATTTTTGGGAGTGCATTGTTCTCAGTCATAATATTTCTTGCCGTTAACATTCCTAATGGCACATTTTTTTTTGACGGATTCGGAATGGCTTTTTTGATCAGTTGTGCCTTTGCCATGATTAGTTCATTGCCTTTTCACGGGTGGTTGAATTGGGTGTGGTATAAAAGATTACCCAGCCAGCCGTACGAAGACTTTTTCCAATCATTCTTGAGTAAATATTGGGTGGGTAGCACAGTTTATCTATTTCTGGTGTACATTCTTTATATCGCATATTTTATCCTCGAAGCTAGATCAAACGGAGGCAGTCCCGGCGGACTGCTAAATTATCTAGTTATTTTGCCATTCCTTTTAATCTGGATCTCCTACGTCCCCTTAGGATGGTGGATCATCAAACGATTGAAAGGGGCGATGCAGCCTAGTGAAACGGACGTTTAATCCGCCACCATAGTCTTTTGTACCACGGTGCTTTGATAATCACTACATCACCTAATAACATGACGTCTTCTTGGTTTACAGCAATAGCCAAATCATCGGTGAGTCTTTCGAAAGTTTGTGGGGTTAATGGTGGGTCAAAAGATTTTCGAACGTCATTGTATCCCATACTACTCACCACAATGGCGTCCACTGGATGTTCGGCTACGATGGATTCTTGGACCCCAAAATAGCCGTCAAAATCCGTCATACCCGCGTAGACCATTTCTTCTTTAGACCATAGTTGCACATTGGCAAAGGGTATGGGTTCTTGAGTCTCGTTTTCATAAACCCGACCTTTAAGAATCACTTCTTGCGGATACGCTTGGACTTGTTCACCATAGGTTTGGGGCATGACCACCATCGGCGCTTCGGAAGTTTGTGCAGCCATCGGTGTACTTACGGCCAAGGCGGCCGCTGCAGCAATGCCTATGGGAGCTCGGTTTTGCTTTGGAGCAGCTATAAATCGGTCGAGTTGATCGGGGCGAAATTGGCCACAAATTTTACCTTCCTTCTGGTATGCCTTCCAGATGTCCTTATCTGAGGAATGGGTAAAGTCTATTATGCATTTTTCACATACATCGCAGTGACGACCACCCGAAACTGGGGTCATCTTTTGCCAGCTTTCTCCGCATGGCTCCGGGATAGAAATATTGATGGGGCTTCGCATACCTAAAAGGTAGCGAAAATTATTCCTATTTAGAATACTTGGCTTTCACCTCTTCAGCGCCTTTCAAGACTTTCGCTTTAAGGCCTTCCTTGTACGCTATAATACGGTCCAATACCGCCGCATCCGAAGAACCTACGATCTGTGCAGCAAGAATGCCTGCGTTCTTTGCACCATCTAGTGCTACCGTAGCTACAGGAACGCCACCCGGCATTTGAAGAATAGAAAGCACGCTGTCCCAGCCGTCAATAGAGTTGGAGCTGTGTACAGGAACACCTATGACTGGAAGTGGGCTTACTGAAGCAACCATTCCCGGAAGATGTGCTGCACCCCCGGCACCAGCGATAATGGCTTTGATGCCTCTCTTATGCGCATTTTGACCGTAATCCATAAGCTTCTCTGGTGTGCGGTGTGCACTGACGATATCAACTTCATAGGCTAGGCCTAGTTCGTCCAACACATCGATTGCTTGTTGCATAACTGGCAGGTCTGACGTGCTGCCCATAATGATTCCGATCATGACTATTTGCTTTTGACCAATATACTATTCTTTGCCCACTCGGCCCGCTTTCGGGCTTCATCTCTATCTTTTGCAACTACCGTGACGTGTCCCATTTTACGGAACGGACGGGTTTGCGCCTTGCCGTAAATGTGGATGTTTACCCCAGGCTCTCCGAGCAACTCGTCATACCCCTGGTACACCACATCGCCGCTATAGCCCTCGGCTCCCACGAGGTTGGCCATTACGCCTGCGGCTTTCAGTTCGGTGGAACCTAGAGGTAGGTCTAGGACGGCGCGAACGTGCTGTTCGAATTGGCTCGTGTAACAAGCCTCAATGGTATGATGCCCGCTGTTGTGAGGACGTGGGGCTACTTCGTTGACTAAGATTTCGCCGTCGGCTGTCACGAATAACTCTACGGCAAGTAGTCCGCAGATGTCGTAGGCTTCTGCAGTGCGAATGGCAATGTCATTGGCCTTTTGCTGCATGGCTTCGTCCAACACGGTTGGGCAGAGTACGTATTCTACTTGGTTGGCCGTAGGGTGGAATTCCTGATCTGCAACCGGGAAGGTTTTCACCTCGCCGCTTTCGTTGCGTGCAACGATGACGCTTACCTCAAGGTCAAAATCTACAAAGGCTTCGAGCATGCCCGGAGCATCGGGAATGTTCTGAACATCTTCTTCGCTGCGGCAAACCACTACGCCAAAACCGTCATAACCACCGGTGGCTGCTTTCCAAACGAACGGAATGGGCCAACGCTCTCGTGCGGCCTCAAAAGCAGCTTTGCCACTAACCATCTCAAAGCGAGAGGTAGGGATGTTGTGGTCGGCGTAGAATTGCTTTTGCTTGGTCTTATCTTGAATGAGCTCGAGGCTATCGGGATTTGGGTGCACCTTTTTGCCTTGGGCTCGAAGGTCCCTCAATGCCTGAACATTCACGGCTTCAATCTCAATACACACGGTGTCACAATCGGCAGCAAATGCCATGACGGTATCGTAATCTTGAAGAGATCCTACTTGGAATTCGTTGGCGCCGAACTGTGCAGGGGCGTCGGGAGATGGATCGAGCACTTTTGTGCGGATGTCAAATTTGCGGGTGGTATAGAGCATCATTTTGCCCAATTGGCCTCCGCCTAAAATTCCCAATTTATAATCTGTCGAGAAGATGTTCTTTGCCATGCGTGCCCAATTCTTTGCTGCAAAGGTAATTAATCTAAGCGCTCTATCCGGGCTACAAGGGGAATGGTGAATTGTCTTTTTGTGCCATGCTCCACGACTAAGGCGCGAGTTCGTCTTTTTTCAGAGAATGTGAAGGCCCTGTTCTTAAATACAAATGCATCACCTGGAGCCAATTCTTGCAGGAGGAGTTGGTCGTCCATACCGTCAAGCTTCAAAATGGTTTGCTGAAGTAAAGGATCTCCTCCAACGGCCGATTTTGGACTTTTGGCATGCTTCTTCAAAGCGGTGGAATACGCAACTGGCCAGTCGCAATACCGTTCCAGTTCCGTGAGCATCGCGCTAAAAATCGTTTTCCACTCTTTTCCGTGCGGCATGGCGCTTCGGCCATATCGCTCCCAAGCAATGAGGTGTGCCAATTCGTGTGTAAGCGTTGTAAGAAATTGATAGGGGCCTAAATTGCCATTTAGCGTCAGTTTCGCTATTTGCCCGGGACGGGGAGGTCTAAAATCTCCGAGCTTGGTGGACCTTGGCCGCGTAATCTTTAATTCAAAACTGTATTCCCGAGCCCATTCCTCTATTAGCGGCAATACCTCGGGTGTTGGAAGTAGAGGAACGATGGGGCTGAGGTTCATTTTTATCCCTGAGTGCTTTGTTGCTCAACAACTTGAGAAAAAGATGGGCAATCACAATCCTTGGCTGCACCACAACTTGTTAGGGCTAATGCGAAAAGGACAAAAGAAAGTAGAATAATTTGCTTCATAACCATGGTATTCTTCCTTCAAAGAAACTGTAAATTAGCCATATGATCACGAACTTTTTTGAAGGATTAGGTGCTTACCTGCTTTTAATGGGAAAAGTCTTTAGAAGACCGGACCGTTGGAAGTTATTTTACCGTTCCCTTGTGCAAGAGATTAGGCTGCTGGGACTGGATTCCATTAGCATTGTCGTGATTCTTTCCGTCTTCATGGGAGCGGTCGTTACCATTCAAACGGCTTTTCAGTTAAGTGATGATCCGTTGATTCCGACCTATTACATCGCGATGGCGACACGGGAGTCCATCACGTTGGAGTTTAGTCCTACTGTGGTGAGTCTTATACTTGCCGGTAAAGTTGGATCGAACATCGCCTCAAGTTTGGGAACAATGCGCGTTTCAGAGCAGATTGATGCTTTGGAAATAATGGGGGTGAATAGCGCGAGCTATTTGATACTCCCAAAGGTGACTGCATTATTACTTTTTAACCCGGTATTGATTATCATGTCCCTTTTCCTCGGATTATGGGGCGGTGCAATGGCCGGTGATCTATTGGGATTGGTTCCATTTGAAGAGAGCATTATGGGCTACCGATTAGAGTATATCCCATTCGAAAACGCGTTTTATGGACTTATCAAAGCGACTGCCTTCGCATTTATCATTGGTAGTGTGAGTGCCTACTCCGGATATACCGTAAAGGGTGGTGCAGTCGAGGTAGGGGTCGCAAGTACCAATGCTGTGGTACGCTCTTGTCTTGCCATTATACTTGCCAACTATTTGCTCACTGACATAATCCTTACGCGATGATTCAAACGAAGGGTATAGTCAAGAGTTTCGGTGAAAACCATGTGCTTAAGGGCATTGACGTAGATTTCCATCCAGGAAAGACCAATTTGATAATTGGACGCTCCGGTTCCGGGAAAACTGTATTTCTTAAGACCATATTGGGTCTTTTTGAACCGGACCAAGGCAGTATTCACTATGGTGATGAGGTCTTAGGTGAAATGACCAAGGACAGGCGTAAAACTTTGCGCCAAGAGATAGGTATGGTCTTCCAAGGAGGAGCGCTATTTGATAGTATGACCGTAGCAGAGAACATTCGTTTTCCTCTGGAGATGTTTGCGGCGATGACCGAGCAAGAAAAGGACGAACGTGTGAAGTTTGTTATGGATCGTGTTCGATTATTCGAGGCTGGACATAAGTTTCCTAGTGAGATTTCAGGAGGGATGCAAAAGCGTGTTGCCATTGGTCGTGCCATTTCCATGAATCCAAAGTACCTATTCTGTGATGAACCGAACTCTGGGTTAGATCCTGAAACGGCCATTGTTATTGACCAGCTTATCCAGGAGATCACACATGAGTTTGGAATGACGACCATCGTTAATACCCATGATATGAACTCAGTTCTGGAGATTGGGGATCATGTAATCTTCATGAAAGAAGGACACAAGGTTTGGGAAGGCACTAATGCTGAAGTGCTGGGCAGTACCAATGCCGATGTCGAGGATTACGTATTTAAGAGCAAGTTGTTCAAACAGGTTCGTCAAGCACTTCGTAAATAATTACAAAAGTTTACTACAAAAAAAGCCGGACTTCTTTCGAAGCCCGGCCTGGGTTTTGTGTTAAGCGAGTGAGGCCTATTTAATTGAGATGCGCTCTACCACGTTGATGCCTGCGCCTTCGATTGAAAGCAAGTACATTCCTTTTGCGTTAGCACTTAGGTCAACAGTTTTGCGGTCACCAGCAACGAAGTTTTCGTTAGAACGGTAAACCACCTGACCCAATACATCAACAACAGTTACTGTAGCATTCGCATTAGCGTTCAATTCTACATTCACTACACCGTTTGATGGGTTAGGGAATACAGAAGCTTCAACCATTGAAAGCTCCTCAGCACCTACAGTCGACGTACCAGAAGCACGCAACCAGATCAAGTGAGAGTAGTTCATGTTGATGCTAGTTTGGTCGTTTCTCCAAGAAGCTGTACCAGCGTGGTTACCGTAACGAGTATCAGTGAACAAGAAGTTAGAACAGTTCGTAGACGTGCTGTCGAAATCTTGGATGAAGTACCCCTGTGGAGCAGAAGTATTTCCTTCACGGTAGTAGTAGAAGTAGAATGGGTTCAAATCACCAGTCAAGTTTTGGTAGTTGATCGTATCTGAAGAACCCAAACCGTCTGGTAGGTATTCTACGAAGATCCCTAACAACTCGTCACCGTCCATAGTGAAACCACCGTTTGGTACTTCAACACCAACTACAGCAACAGAAGTATCTCCTTCGTCCAACGTGTATTCAATCTGTACTGTTGAAGTAGAGGTTGGTCCACCTGCTACACCATGTGAAGTGCTACCTGCGTAGTCCATTGTTTTCGCCGTTGGCTGAACTGTTGATGGAAGTGCAGCAAAGTAAGCAGCTGGGTATTGTACACCAGAGAATGGTGCAGAGAAACCATCAGCACCTTTAAAGATGGTGAAGCGAATCTTATCAGCGTCGTTATCTGAGTTGTAGATTTCGTAACCACCCACTACGAAAAGTGAGTCAATTGTTACTTGATCGCCATCTTCGAACTCACCGTCGCCCCAACCGTAGTAGTTGAAGTCGTACAATGCACCAACAGCGTGGTTGTAAGATGCAGATGCACTACCGTCGCTATAAACGATCGTGGTGGTTGAATCTGGAGTAGTAGTAATTGCACCCAATACCATGTCTGAACTGTAGTATTGGTACAAGAAATCGGTGTAGTCGTACAATTCGTCTACAGCACCACCTCTTTTCAAGATGATGTCTTCGATTTTTTCTTTGGCAGCTGAGGAGACAGGAAGTTCGGCTTGCATCAAACGCGCATTAGCAGCGTCTTGTGCCATAGCATTGAAACCTAGTGCCACTGCAGCAAGGAGTAGAACTTTTTTCATAAAACTTAATTAAGTAGAGTTAAAGTGCCAACAAGATAAGTAAAGGAAACGATTATTTAAAGTTTCCTTACCATCATAATTCCGTCCCGTACGCTTAAAATAACTTGCTCCACGCGGGGGTCGTTGGCCACATATTCATTCAAGGCAATAATGGCTTTGGTGTCCTTATCGTTTGAATTTGGTCCGCCAATGACTTTTCCCGACCATAAGATATTGTCGATGAGTATGATAGCTCCTCTGGGCATCAGGGGTATGAGGACCTCGTAGTAGGCCTGAAGTCCCTCTTTGTCGGCATCTAAGAAGATGAGATCCCAAGGCTTATTGAGTGTTGGAAGTAATTCGCTGGCAGGGCCAATGTGAAGGTGCATTTGCGCAGATTTTGGGTGATGGGCCCAATACTTTTTGATGATGGTCTCCAGCTCTTCGTTAATTTCAACTGCGTGGAACTCTCCGTCGGTGCTTAAGCCTTCTACTAAAAAGTGTGAAGCATACCCTGTATATGTGCCCACTTCCAAGATGTATTTTGGCTGCATCATGGCAGAGAACATCTTTAAAATTTGACCTTGAACGTGCCCGCTGAGCATTCGTGGCATTAATACTTTGAGCCAAGTTTCACGTTCTAATTCATCAAGATAATCAGGTGCTTTTGAAGTGTGCTTTGCGATGTATTCATGTAAGTCGTCGCTGAGAAACTCCATGTTTTATGCCTTTTTATAGATGAGTTCATAGGCCATCTCAGCGTCCAAATAAGTATTGGCAGCTTCAAGCAAATCGGTGGTGTTGATGGCGTTAATTTTCTTTGCAACAGTATCGAAGCTATTTACGCGACCAAAATAAAGAAGGGCGCGCGCAGCGCCAATGGAGGCATTAAGTCCATTCTCTTCACCTAATGCCATTTGTCCTATGAATTGATTTTTTGCCTTGCTCAATTGAAGCGTACCTAGTGGTCGTTCCATGAGTTTTTTAACCTCTTTTGCGGCTAAATCGGCTGCGCGGCTGGTCTGTGTAGGATCACAACCTAGATAGATGCCTAGCATGCCCACATCACTGTATAGGTTCAGGAAGCTTTCGATGTTATATGCGATACCGTGCTTTTCACGGATGTTTAATCCTAGTCGGCTGTTCATAGCGGGTCCCCCCAATATGTTATTCAGCAGTAAAAGCGCACGACGGTGTTCATGATGTATTCCGGGTGTTCGCCAGCCAATCATATAATGATCTTGGAACTGAGCTACACTTTCTACTTTTCGCTCAGGTTGGAACGGAGCACTGAAGGTGGCATTCCAATTGTTTTCAGACAGCCTTACATTCCCGAAGAATTCATTGACCATGGCTTCTACGCGAGAAAGGCTCATTGGACCGGCTACAGAGACCGCTATACGATCAGCCGTGTACGTTCTGCCCTGAAATTCCAAAATGTCTTCACGACCAAGTCCATCAACACTTTGCGGTGTTCCCAAAATATTTCGCCCTATTGGATCACCGTGAAAAATAAAATCTTCGAAATCATCAAAAATCCGCTCACTTGGACTGTCCAAATAGCTGTGAATTTCGTCTTTGATTACCTCTTTTTCTTTTTCAAGTTCCTTCTCCGGGAAGGTGCTGCGAAACACGACATCACTGACCAAGTCCATGGCTCGTCGAAGATCTGTTTTCAGGAAGCTTGCATGAACGATTGTTTCTTCCTTGGTCGTATAAGCATTGAGTTCACCGCCGACATCATCAAGCCGCGAGAGTATGTGGTACGCTTTGCGTTTCGAAGTACCCTTGAAGAGGTTGTGTTCTATGAAATGCGCGAGTCCTTGTTGATGTTCTAATTCATCGCGAGATCCTGCTTTTATAGCTACTGAAATGTGAGCTACCGTACTCTTCTTTTGTTGAAAAGCACAACGCAAGCCGTTGGATAGGGTAAAGCAATGAGTTTGAGACATTATTTTTCGTCAAGGACCTCTAAAATAGTACGGAAGGCAAGAGCATGATTGCCCCAAGCTTTGGCTGATTTTTCTTTCAGCTCAGGGGCATACATCTGCATATAAAGTTTGATACTCTCCAAATCCGTTGCGCGATACTGAACGCTGAAGCTTGGGTGCTCTTGTTCTTGTTCCGGAAATACCTGGGTCATGGTATATCCATAGAACATGCCTGTTGCCAAAACTTCTGGAATATGGATTTCTAACATCCATTTTTTCCAACGTTCTTCGATGGAGGGATCTACTGCGATCGTAACATTATAGATGTGTATGCTCATGGAGTAAAGGTACGGTAGAACTGTCTTGCATCTTCAGTAAAGATTCCGGCCGGATATGCAACCAAATAATCTTCAAGCTCTTGTTGTGCTTCGGGGAGCTGAAGGCGGTAAGCCATTTTAGCAGGGTAAAAGGCTGCTTCCTCCTTCCACATGCTTTTACTTGCTATCGAATTGAGTTGAAGGAAGTAGCTTCGTGCTTGGTTATAATCGCCGGTACGTTCGTAAAGTTTGCCCAGGCGGAACAATAAGTCGTCATAGAGTTCATGTGCCAAGAGGATTGGTAATTTACTTTCGTACACTTGGATGGCGCTGTCCAATCTGTTTTGTGATTCTAGAAGCATGGCATCTTTAATCAATACTAACCCTTCCATTAAAGTATCCTCCACCGAGTTTGCGGAAATGAGCAATGCGAATTCCATGGCATCGTTAGAAATAGACTTGCTGGAACTTTTAAGTAGGACCTCCAATTGGGTTTTTGCCCAGAGTATATCTCCACTGTAGAATGCGCATAGGGCTTTCTGTAGACGCGCAATGTCGCCTTCATCGGAGTCGCCCAAGAGCATTTCAGCCCGAGCGTAGTCCATAAGAGCTTCATCGTAGTCGCCCATTAGACGTTGCGCGTTTCCGCTTATGGTGTATGTGATTCCACGTTGTTTTTCGTTGCTGTATGAATTACGTAACAGGTCCAAATGGGTCAAAAGCTTTGTTAGATCTTGCTCCCGTCCTGGACTTTGATTGAAAATTGCTTCGGCGCGCAATACTTCAAAGTTGAACAATCCTTGCTCTGTTCCAATTGGATAGCGCTCGAGAAGCGTATTAAACGCGATTAGGTTGTTTGAGGCGGTGTATGTATTGGCTTGTGCGACAAGGACAGCATCTAATCGGCCCACGTAGCGTAAGGTCGTAGGGTCGCTTAAAAGAAAATCGAAGCATTGGTTGGCCAATTCCCATTGCTCCATTTCCGCACATTCCAGTCCGACTTCATACAATTGTTCCACAGGCATTTCTTCGCGTTTCGACTTCGCTTTTAAATACGCGATGGCTTGTTCGAAATCGCCCTCTTGACGCAAGACAAAGAGGTAAAGGCGCTCTTCGATGCCCCTTGGGTTTTGTGCGATGGCACGGAGTAATACCTTCCTCAAGGTTGAGCTGTGCACCCCTGTGGCGTCGAAGCTGAGGTTCTGAGCAATCTTAGCTTCGATGGTGGCGAGGTAGCCTCTGTTCTGGTTTAGTGCGAGTAGATAAGCCTCATATTGCGCTTCATACTGGCCCAGTTGCGCATGTAACTGCGCCCGCTCGTAAGCGGTATTAATCTGTGGTTTGATGGATTCGGCTAAAAGAAACAGGTCGATTCCTTCTTGGAGGTAGCCGTAGCGTTCGAGTTGTTGTACCGTTGCTCGGACTGTAAATGGGTTGTTTCGAGTGAGGTTTTCGAGAATCGCAAAATCTGGACCTCGTCGTCCCAAGACTTTTGCTAAGTGCCAATAATGGACATAGTATTGGGGTTGAAGGTGCCCAAATTCTTTGCTTTGGCGTTTGGTCAATTTAATTGCTGCGGCAGAGTCTTCAACAACGAGAAATGCTTGTAATAATTTCTCAAAGGCCGGACCCGTAGGATTTTGCTTGTATTTGGTTTCGTAGCAATCAATGGCTTCGTCGTAGACTTTTTGTAGCATCAGTGAATCGCAATTTGGATTGGGATTCTTCTGAGCTGCCAAGGTGCCCGATAGGAAAAATAATACGAGTAGTTTATAGTTGCGCATGTGGCGCCAAGATAAAACCTTTCAAAGAGTCCAATACGACTACTAAAGAGTCATATTCTCGCAGACAAGTGAAGCAACCGCCGTAGCTCTTATTGATGATACGGTCGGTACTGCGTAAAATAGTAGCTTCTTGATTAAAGTAGTTCACAGCACCAGCACTGTCTAGTATGCTTGAGCGAACGTCTGCAAGGAGGTGCTCTAGTTGTACCGTATTCTTCAAAGGGTCAACTTCAGAGCTGAAGCTGCCATCAACACGTCCTAGGTATTTGACGCAATTGGTCATGCGATACAATGGGCCCGTGTACATGCTTTTATCTACCTCCAACCGTTGCATTTCGTCAAGATTTTCATTGAAGAAAACCTCATAGGCACCAAGGACTTCAAAGGCCGTTGCAACTCGGTCTTTATCTATTGAGGCTATGACCGATTCATGACTCTTACTTAGGGTGATCATGGAATCCAGCTTGTTGGTCATTACAGGCACCCAAGGATCTTGTGTACAACCAATTAACGCTGTTAAACTCAAAAGAAGTACCGCAATGTGCCTCATGTACTAGGAAATTTTATCAAACCCAGTGTAAGAAACGAGCGCTTCAGGAATACGAATGCCATCCGCAGTTTGGTGATTTTCTAATAAGGCTGCCAATACACGAGGAAGTGCCATAGCAGATCCATTGAGTGTATGACACAATTGTGATTTGCCGTTTTCGTCTTTAAAGCGAAGTTTGAGACGATTTGCTTGGAACGTTTCAAAGTTAGAAACGGAACTAACTTCTAACCATCGCTCTTGTGCAGCACTATATACTTCAAAGTCGTAGGTTAAGGCAGAGGTGAATCCTGCATCGCCACCACAAAGACGAAGGATGCGGAACGGCAACTCAAGTTTACGCAACAATCCTGCGACATGTGCTACCATTTCATCCAATCGGTCGTAACTCTTTTCAGGATGTTCAATGGTTACAATTTCTACTTTGTCAAACTGGTGCAAGCGGTTCAGTCCGCGAACGTCTTTTCCATAAGATCCTGCTTCACGACGGAAACAAGGAGTATAGGCTGTACTCTTGATTGGGAAGTCGTTGGCATTGACAATCTCATCACGGAAAAGATTGGTGATGGGAACTTCTGCGGTTGGAATAGCATACAAACCATCCAAAGGCATTTCATACATCTGTCCCTCTTTGTCCGGTAGCTGGCCTGTGCCGTATCCAGAAGCCGCATTAACAAAGTGTGGTGGTTGGTATTCCGTATATCCTGCTGCGCGATTTTCATCGAGGAAGAAGTTGATCATGGCGCGTTGCAAACGGGCGCCTTGATTGACATAAACAGGGAAGCCTGCTCCCGTGATTTTAACACCCAATTCAAAATTGATCAGGTTGTATTGATCAGCCAATTCCCAGTGAGGTTTGGCGTTTTCGCCTAAATCAGGAATGTCTCCTTCGCGGCTTACTTCTTCATTGTCTTTTTCATCTTTACCGGCTTTTACGCTCTCGTGAGGCACGTTTGGTAGGGTTAGGATGAGTTCATGTTCTTTATCAGCGACCTCTTGAACTTGATCGTTGAGTGCCTTTATCGCCTCCTTAAGTGCGGAAGTTTGAGCCTTCAGTTCGTTTGCTTCAGCAGCTTTGCCGCTTTTATACAAGGTCCCTATTTCTTTCGCTAAAGAATTGCTTTGGTGTTGTTTTTCCTCAAGCTCGTGGCGAATGGTACGTCTTTTAGCGTCCAATTCGATGAGTTGATTCACCGTTTCTGTGGCATCGATGCCGCGCTTTTTTAAGCCTTCAATAATGGCTTCTGGCGCCGTTCTGATTCGCTGAATTTCCAGCATGATCTAGTGGGTTTATTCGTTGATTGCGATAACGCTTTCAATCTCAGGTACGTACTTTTTGATGGTGGTCTCAATGCCGCCTTTGAGCGTAAAGTCACTGACCTTACATCCAACGCAGGCCCCATGAAATTGGACCTTAAGGGTACTGCCTTCGATGGCAACTACGCTCACATCTCCTCCGTCGTTGGCGAGAAATGGGCGCACCTCATCGAGGGCTTTTTCTATGCGTTCAATTAATTCGCTCATTGTTATTTCGTGGAGCAGCCCGCCATTGTGGTAATGCGTACAATTTCTGTTGGTGGCAGATTATCGTTTCGCTTCGCTACTTCTGCTACAATATTACGAGTGATTTCTTCAAAAGCCAACGGCGTATCCGTTCCATCTTGAAGTGCTGCTGGTCGACCAACATCTCCTGCTTCCCGAATGCTCTGCACAAGGGGTAGCTCACCAAGGAATGGGATGTCCATTGCAGTAGCTAAGTTACGTGCACCTTCTTTCCCGAAGAGGTAGTATTTGTTTTCCGGCAATTCAGGGGGAGAGAAATAGCTCATATTCTCTATCAACCCCAAAACAGGAACGCTAATTTGATCCATTTTGAACATGGCCACTCCTTTGCGTGCATCAGCTAAGGCAACTTTTTGAGGAGTACTAACGATTACTGCGCCCGTAACTGGGACATTTTGTACCATGCTTAGGTGAATGTCTCCTGTTCCTGGAGGTAGATCAATTAATAAAAAGTCCAATTCTCCCCAGTGTGCATCGTGAATTAGCTGGGTCAATGCTTTGGTTGCCATGGCGCCGCGCCACACAACGGCTTGATCGACTTGTGCAAAGAATCCGATAGACATGATTTTAATGCCATACGCCTCGACGGGTCCCATCTTGTTTTTTCCGTCTACATGCACACTCATCGGTTTTGCATGTTGAACGTCAAACATTAAGGGGGCAGATGGGCCATAAATATCGGCATCGATGAGTCCCACCTTGAATCCCATTTTATGTAGTGTGATCGCAAGGTTTGCTGTAACGGTACTTTTGCCTACTCCGCCTTTTCCTGAGGCTACGGCAATTATATTTTGAACACCAGGTATGGGTGCTCCTTTAATCGGGTTCGCTGGAGTGTCTTTTGCGCGATCGCTCACACTAACATTGACCACAACTTTAGCTTTTTCATTCACTTTATCGTGAATGGCCTTCATGATATCGACTTCAAGCTTTTTCTTCGCCTGTAACGTTGGGCTCAAGCTCTCAACATCAATAATTACTTCGTCTCCGAAAATTTGGATGTTGCGAACGAGATCTGCCGCGACAATATTGGATTCCGTGCTGTTGCCAACATGGCTTAATGCTTCTTGAATCTCAGCTTTTTTCATAAGGAAAGTAATAGGGTTACAAAAGTAATAACCACTACCTTCACAACAGGTTTTTGTTCATGGATTCTATGCAATCAATTGTATTAACGGGCGCAACGGGCCAATTGGGTTCCTTTATTCTTGCAGAATTGCTGGGATGTGCTCAAAATCCTGCCTTTGAGGGTAAAATAATTGCCTTGAAACGCGCCAGTTCTTCTACAGCGCAGCTTCAAATGACCTCTAGGTTTTTTCAAATGCCTTCAACTTGGTTGGAATCACACCCAAAAATTCAATGGATCACAACCGATTTATTGGATGGTGCTGAAGCAGCAGAATTGATCGTTCCCAATATAGAAGGACGTGTTTCGGTTATTCATGCAGCAGCGGTCATAGATATCAATCAAGGTGCCAAGGGGAGTAACCCCAATGTTCGATTAGTCAAAGAGGCCTTATTGATGTCCGAATCCTTGCAGGCCAGCCACTTTACTCAAATCTCGTCCATTGCGGTAATGGGAAATGCTGCGCCCTTGGAGGAAATTGCTGTTTTGGGACCGAGTGACTTTCAACCCAACAAGAATAAAGAGGCCTTAGGGACCTATGCGAAAAGTAAAATTCAAAGTGAACTCGAGGTGTGGCGCGCTCACGAAGAGGGGCAATCGGTCACCATTCTTAGGCCTGGAGTGATATTGGGACTTGGGCCGCTGAATCATGCTCCACAAGAGCTATGGAAGCGAATTTGGAACAAAACACTTCCGGTAAGTACCGACGGTCGCTCCGGTGTCGTGGATGTCCGTGATGCAGCGAACATAGTTGTACGCGCACACATTCATCGCGTTTTAGGACCAATTGTTGCCGTTGGTTCAAATCCGGAATTTGATGTTCTTCTGCGCGGAATGGCCTTGGGTATGGGAGTGAAACGTGATTTTTATAAACTCACCAGAATTCCATGGTTGAATAGAATGCGTCGATTGGATTTTCTAAAAACGTTGCCCATAATTGGTCGATTCTTTTCAGCTTCTTCACGTATCATGTTATTCTCACGAAATACATACGATGGAACCACTGGAAGCGAGCTCATAGGTCAATACACGCCTTTGGATACGACCCTCAGAGAGATGGGTGCGATGATGCAAGAGGTTGCTCATGGCCAATAAAAAAACCCGATTCTCGCGAACCGGGTTTCTATTGTCTAAAACAAAACAATCCTTATGCGTTTGGCACTACGCTAACGTAAGATTTGTTGTCTTTTTTCTTGCGGAATTCAACCTTACCGTCAACTAGTGCGAACAATGTGTGGTCTTTACCTACACCTACGTTCTCACCTGCTGCGTGTTTTGTACCACGCTGACGTACGATAATGTTTCCTGCAATTGCATCTTGGCCACCAAAGATTTTGATACCCAATCGTTTACTTGCTGATTCACGTCCGTTTTTCGAACTACCGACACCTTTCTTGTGAGCCATAATCTATTTATTTTTCTGCTTTAGGAGCTGCTTTCTTGGTTGCAGGCTTCTTAGCTGCAGGCTTTTTTGCCGCTGCCTTAGGAGCCGCTTTCGCGTCTTCAGTTGCCTTAGCTGCAGCTTTCTTTGCTGGAGCCTTCGCAGTGATTTTGTTAATAGTAATAGAAGTGAACATTTGACGGTGACCATTCATCTTTTGGTAACCTTTGCGACGTTTTTTCTTGAAAATAAGAACTTTGTCACCTTTCACTTCGCCGTTGACAGTTGCCTCTACTAAAGCACCGTCTATAACTGGGGCGCCAACCTTTACATCACCTTTCTCTTCGATCAAAAGGACACGGTCAAATTTAACCTTTTTGCCTTCTGCAACGTTCAAGCGGTTTACGTACAAGCGTTGGTCTTTCTCAACTTTGTATTGAAGCCCTGCTATCTCTACAATTGCGTACATTATACTTGTTTTTAAGGGCTGCAAATATAAAACAATCTTGTGATAAACAAAGTGTTAAAATAAATGAGTTGACAAGAATATCCTCTTCAGCGTGAAGTATGGCCTTAATATGACTCTTATATTTGGGCAACCTTAACAAATACTTCATGAAAAAGATGGTATTGACCGGGTTGCTGCTTTCAACGCTAAGCGCTTGGTCTCAAAACAACATTGCCTTCGAAGAATACGATTTGGACAATGGGTTGCACGTCATTCTACACGAAGACCACAGCACGCCTATTGCGGCCGTTACCGTACTCTATCACGTTGGCTCAAAAAATGAAAACCCGGAACGCACAGGTTTTGCGCACTTCTTCGAGCACTTGCTCTTTGAAGGAAGTGAAAACATTGGTCGAGGCGAATTTGACAGCTATGTAACTAATGCAGGCGGTGCGTTAAATGCCAATACCTCTCAAGACCGCACCTTCTACTTTGAATTGTTGCCGTCGAACCAAATGGAATTAGGCCTTTGGTTGGAGAGCGAGCGCATGTTACACGCGAACATTCAAACCGTAGGAGTAGAAACGCAACGCGAGGTCGTGAAAGAAGAGAAGCGTCAGCGTGTGGACAACCAGCCTTATGGATCATGGTTGGAGAACATGATGAAGCGCTTATACACCGAGCATCCTTACAATTGGGTTCCTATCGGTTCTATGGATCACTTGAATGCGGCCCAATTGGACGAATTCATGGCCTTCTACAAGAAATTCTACATCCCGAACAACGCTACCCTCAGCATTGCCGGTGATATCGATGTGGAAAAAACGAAAGAATTGATTCAAGCCTACTTTGGAGACATTCCAGCCGGAACTCCAGTAGAACAACCTACCGTTATTGAGCCAGCTTTAGGCGGTGAGAAAACGGCGACCATCTACGACAATATCCAATTGCCTGCTGTAATGATGGGTTACCGTATGCCTCCACAAACCTCTGATGATGCCTACGCACTTCAAATGGCTTCAACGGTTTTGAGTGGCGGACCTTCTTCACGCATGTACAAGCGTTTGGTCGATCAAGATCAAACTGCCCTGCAGGTATTCTCCTTCCCATTCTCATTGGAGCAAGGCGGTGCTTTCATCACCTTCTCATTAGCCAATGCCGGAAAAACCATCGATGATATGGTTCCTGCTTTGGAGGAAGAGATTGCCAACTTGCAGAACGAGCTCATCTCAGAGCGTGAATTCCAGAAGATCCAGAATCAAATGGAGAGCAGGTTCGTACAGAGCAACTCAACCATGGCCGGTATTGCCGAAAGTTTGGCCGATTACCACACGTACTATGGTGATGCCGACTTGATCAACACCGAACTCGAACGCTATCGCGCGGTAACTCGCGAAGACATCCAACGCGTGGCACAGAAATATTTGGTCAAAGACAACCGCGTTGTATTGCGCTATTTGCCCAAGAGTGAAGAACCAACAGCAGCAGCTGAATAATCCCGAGCCATGAAAAAGTATATCTATACCTTATTTATAGCCTTAGTTACCGTAAGCCTAAGCGCTCAGGTAACCATCGACCGATCTACAGCACCTACACCAGGTCCTGCACGTACTCCGGAAATAGGTTCGTACGAAAGTTTTGAATTGAAGAATGGCCTGAAGGTCTTCGTCGTGGAGGATCACAAACTCCCACGCATCACCATGTCCCTAATTTTGGACCGCGATCCAATCGTAGAAGGTGCAAAGGCAGGTTATGTGAGCATCGCCGGTGACCTCATTGGTGCTGGAACTGCAAATCGCACAAAATCTGCTTTGGATGAAGAAGTCGATTTTATGGGGGCCAATTTCGGCACGGGTTCTAACTCCATCCGAGTAGGTGGACTGAGCAAATACACCGATCAACTCATCGACATCCTTTCCGATGTTTTGTTGAACCCAAGCTTCCCTGAAGAGGAATTCGATAAACTTAAGAGCCAAATGATTTCTGGATTGAAGGCCAATGCTGACGATCCTGATGCCATCTCTGGCAACTTGCGCGGTGCAGCCCTTTATGGCCTTGAGCACCCGTATGGAGAGGTGATGACAGAAGCAACCGTGGAAGCCATCAGCATCGACGATTGTAAGGCATATTTTGATACGTACTTCCGTCCAAACATCGCCTACATGGTGGTCATTGGTGATATTACAGTAAAGGATGCCAAGAAGAAACTCAATAAAGCATTGAAGAAGTGGAAAGCTGCTGAGGTACCTGCGCATGACTATGCGAAAACATCTCGCGCGGCATCGTCTCGTATCGTTATGGTAGACAAGCCTTCCGCTGTTCAATCTGTAGTTTGGTTGGGCAACGTGATCGACTTGCCGCAAGGCCATCCGGATATCGAGCCATTGCGCGTAGCCAACCAAATTTTGGGTGGCGGTATGTCGGGTCGCTTGTTCACTAACCTCCGTGAAGATAAAGCCTATACCTATGGAGCTTACTCAAACTTCGGTGTAGACGAGTTGAACGCTACTTTCGGAGCATCAGCTAAAGTGCGCAACGAGGTGACAGATTCTGCCATCACTGAGTTCTTGTACGAGATTGATCGCATGAAGAACGAAGCAGTGACTGATGAGGATCTCATCGCTGCGAAAGCCAGCTTGAGTGGATCCTTTGGTCGTTCCCTTGAGAGCCCAGCGAGTGCGGCAAACTTTGCTTTGAACATCGCGCGCTACGAACTTCCATCCGATTATTACAGCAACTACTTGTCGCGTCTTGAAGCCGTTACAGCTGAGGATGTGATGCGTGTGGCCAACGCTTACATGAACGGTCCGTTGACCATCACTGTAGTCGGTAAGGCACAGGATGTTGCGGGCAAGCTTAGTGCTTTTGGTGAAGTGGAATACTATGATGCCGACGGTAATGAAACCGACGCGCCAACTTTCTTATTCATGCCCGAGGGCGTTACTAAAGAAGCTGTATTGAATACATTCTTCGATGCTATCGGTGGAGCAGAAGCGTTCCAGAACATCACGTCTTTCGAGCAAGAAATGAGCCTTGAGGCGCCAGGCATGCCAGGTGCTGTCGGCATGAAGACGGTGAAGAACATTCCAAATTACTACCTGACCGAGCAAAGCATGCAAGGCATGACCTTAATGAAGGTAGAGTACAAGGATGGCGCAGCGACACGCAGTGGTATGCGCGGTAATGCGGAGTTGGAAGGAGAGGAATTGGCCTCTACCGCCAAGGAAGCGAAGTATGTCATCAGCCAACTAGAGTGGTTAGAAAATCCAGAGGCCATTACCTTCGACGGGCAAACCCTAGTCAATGGCAAGGATGTTTATCAGTTCACTGAGGGCGAGCAAACGCACTACTTTGATTTGGCTACAGGTCTACTCCATATGAGTGTAGAGACTGCAGAAGGTCCTGAAGGCGATATTACAGTTACAACCGTATACAAAGAGTGGCAGGAAGTAAATGGTTTGACCTTTGTGAAAACCATCGAACAAAGTGCCGGTCCACAGTCCTTTACTGTGACAGTGGATAAAGTAACTTGGAAGTAATTCCCAGTACGAACAAAAATTTTGAAGACGAACCCCCACGCCTCGGCGTGGGGGTTTTTTGTTGAATTATTTTTTCTTGTTCACCAAATATATCCCGGTGATAATGACCCCCAAACCGAGAAGGTGATTCCAAATGATTTGCTCCCCGTCCCATAGTCCCCAAAGCACAGCCACGATCGGAATGGCATAGGTCACTGAGCTGGAGAAAAGGGCATTGGTGATTTGGATGAGGTAGTTGAACATGATCACTGCAAACCCTGAACCGACAATTCCGAGAATCGCTATGAAACCAAAGTTTGTCCATGCCTGAGGGTCGTTCATGAAAACTTCATGTACCCCAGAGGCCAAGCTAAAAACGATGGTGAATGGTGCGGCGGTAGCGAGTGAAAGGGTCGTGACCGTAAGTGCTTTGAGGTGAGGCAAGTTTGATTTTAATGTATTGACGCTGGTACCGTACATCATGGTGGCGAGTACGCCGAAAAGTCCATACCCCAATTCTCCTTCAATGTTAAAGCCGCCGTGCAGGATGGAATTCATCGGAAGGATGAGAATTACCGCACCAAGCAGTCCTACGGCAACCCCTTGCCATTGGGTGCCTGTAGCTTTTTGTCCAAAGAACCAGCCGCCAATTAATACAGTGAAAAGTGGCACCAGGGAGTTGATGATCCCGACCACACCGCTATCGAGGTGGTTGACGGCGAGGGGGAACAAAACGTAGGGAATGGCGTTTCCTAAAAAACCCACTATGGTCAAAGAGATGAGGTCTTTCTTGCGGAAATGCTTGAAGTGACGAAAGCCAATGATCGCCATGAAAAGGGCGGCGATGCTCACGCGCAAGGTGCCTACCTGTGTGTAGGAAAAGCTTTGAAGGCCACGTTTCATTAAAATGAAGCTGGAGCCCCAGATGATGGCCAAGCCTATGAATAGGATCCACGGGAGGGCGGGCGAGTGAGAGGTACTTTGTTTCGACATGCCGCAAAATTGTGACAAATGCCTCACACTTTGACGCGGTGGGATGTAATTTTGCTGAAAATACTTGAGTATGAGAACCCTTTCCTTCCTTATTCCCCTTTCATTTTTAATGGTTGCCTGCGGTCAGCCTGAGCCAGAAGTCATTGAAATGCCTATTAAGACGGAGGTTGTCGAGGTAGCTCCTAATGCTGAAGCTAAAATGTTTGTGTCGGGCATGACCTGTGTGATGGGATGCAAGGGCGCGATTGAAAAGTCGCTCAATGCCCATGAGGGTGTGGCGAGCTTTGCCATTGTTTTCGAGGACAGCGTTGCGACGGTGAGCTATGATAGCACCATGGTGAGCGCAGAAGAATTGGCTGATGCGGTCGGTTCGGTTGCTGGTGGCGGGCTGTATACAGCCACTTTATTAGCAGAATAATATGAGAAGCGCACGCATTCGCTTTTGGGCGACAACTTCGTTGGTCTTCATTTTCCTTGTCATCTTGGCGGGGTCGGTGGTGCGTGCAACGGGTTCGGGCATGGGATGTCCGGACTGGCCACAGTGCTTTGGCTATAATATTCCTCCTACAGATGTGGAAACCTTGACCTGGCGCGAAGGCAGAAGCTTTGAGGAGGGTCAGATGATTTTATTAAACAACCAATTTTGGGTAGCGACCTCAGATTTCACCACAAGCGAGGCATTCGAAGCAGAGAATTGGACCCTATTCGACCGACACGATTACACCATTTTCAACCCGGTACATACCTGGATTGAATTCATTAATCGACTCATCGGTGCCTTGAGCGGTTTGCCGGTGCTGGCGCTTGCAATTTTTGGGGTATGGGGCGTACGACGCAATGTTTGGAACGCGGTGCTCTCTGTGGGCGTGTTGTTCCTGCTGTTATTTGAGGCATGGCTCGGTAAGATTGTGGTGGATGGCAATTTGGTTCCGAATCAGATCACCATACATATGATGGGCTCTGTTGCCATCGTACTCTTGCTGCTCGCGCTTCGCGCTCGCAATACGGAAGGCACCTTCAATTACCCTAAAGGAATATTGAGATCGATGGTGCTATTGCTTCTATTGGTTGTGGTGCAGATTTTCTTGGGAACGCAGACGCGGGAGTTGGTCGATTACGCATTAGAGCACGGGGTACTTAGGCCGGAGGTGATGGATTCGATTACGAGCCTACTTCCAAAAGTCCATAGAACTTTTGCTTGGACCATTTTGGTGTTGACCAGTGTGCTTTTCTTTCAGCAGCGCAAATACGGAATGCTATTGCCGGGATTTAAGCCTTTGGTTTTTGGGATTGCCTTAGAATGGGCAATTGGTGTCGTACTGTATTTTACAGGATTGCCGCAGGCGATGCAACCCGTTCACCTGGTTTTGAGTATTGGAATTTTGGCCTCTACGAGTTATCCTCTGTTTCTCGCGCTACGTAAGTCTTAAGAAGCTGAAGGGCTCGATCCCATTGTGCTTCATGTACTAAAATCTTGATACTCAAATCTCCTCCTACCGGCAAGACGCTTGCCATTTGGTAGTGTTCCAGAAGTACACGAATACTTTGGCTTTCCAGATAGTTTGCCATGAGGTCCGCTTCGATAGGTGAGGCGGCGATGTAAAGTAATTTATTCGCCATTGGACCAATTTAATGTGCTAATCATGCGCAATACTTCTTCCTGCATGTAGGCAGTTACCGGAGCTAAACTATCTGCATTTGGTGTGCTGTAGTGGTACAATACTCCTCGTAGAAAATGATTCGAGCTATCCGTAGCGTAGAATTGAGTTGTTGTTGCAGAGGCACCCGAAAGTTCATAATACAGTCCATAAACTTTCTTTTCAGGGTATGAGAAGAATTGTTCTCGCATTCCGCTTGCCTTCACGGTATGCTTGTAGGCCAATTGTTGTGCATCACGGACCAATGTCTCTAAATTGCCTTCAGCAACAGGTTTATACGTGAGTTGCACAGTACTGAGAATCGTCGGATACACTATGTCTAACCAAAATTCACCAGCTCTTGCGTTTTCGGTATTTTCTGGGTCAATTAATACGTCTTTTACCATCGTCCTTGCTGCGGAATTGACCTCCATTGAAATCGGGGCTTCAACGGTTAGTGGCACATACTCAGTTCTTTGGGGTAATCCTATTCGCATATAGCCATCTGGACGTGCAATTGGGCCTTCGTCACAGGAAATGATAAAACTGAAAAGAATCAAGATGTATGCGTTAACCTTCATGGTTTGGATCTATAGTTACTTTAATGCGAATGAGTTTGCGTTGATCCACGCTTTCGACCTTGAATGTGTACGCGTTGAATTGTACACGCTCATTTTTTTCTAAAAACTTCCCGGCCAATTCGAGCACGAGTCCAGCAAGTGTTTCACTCTCTCCGTCGACGGTGTCAAAAAGATCACGCGGTACAGCCAATACCCGGCAAAAGTCAATTAGAGGAGTTTGCGCCTCAAAGACATAATTGTTGTCGTCTAATTTGCTGTAAACGACATCTTCATCGTCAAACTCATCCGAAATTTCACCGACGATTTCCTCCAATACATCTTCCAACGAAATAACCCCTGATGTTCCTCCGAATTCGTCTACAACGATGGCGAGGTGAATTCTACGTTGTTGAAATTCTTTTAAGAGGTCGTCAATTTTTTTGCTTTCAGGGACAAAAAAAGGAACCCTCATGAGGTCTTGCCAACCAAAATTTTCAGAAGCATCGATGTAGGGTAGGAGGTCCTTAACATATACCAATCCCTTTATTTGATCTAAGTTTTCCTCGAAAACCGGTATACGTGAATAGCCGCTATCTGTAATATGTTTTAAGATATCGATGTACGCAGATTTTATGTCAATGGCCACTACAGATGTTCGTGGCGTCATAACCTCTTTCACTGCCGTGGATCCAAATCGTACGATGCCCTTTAATATTCGTTGCTCATCTTCATTTGAGTTTTCATCGGCTGTTAATTCCAATGCCTGCTCCAAATCATCCACACTCAGTTGAGGACCGCGGCCTTCAATGTTGATTCTATTAATGGTCTTGCTAAGGCGAGTGCTGATTGGGTACAACGCTAAATGAATTCTCGAAAGAAGAGGGGTAACCATCAAAGCAAACTGAAGCTTAGATGCATTGGCATAAACTTTCGGAAGGATCTCCCCAAATAACAGGAGGATACCGGTAATTGCTAAAATCTCAATTGCAAAGGTCAAGAGAGGGCTCCAGCTTTCAGGGGAGAAAAAACTGTTTAGTAAATATGTGGAAAGGATTACGATTCCCACATTAACAAAGTTGTTGGAAATCAATATAGTAGCAAGAAGGTGATCGGGCTCTTCAAGTAGTTCTAGGATTTTCTGTTCGCGTGGATTCGAGTCGTCCATAAGTTCCTTGTCAGCAGGTCTTATTGAAAAATAAGCAACCTCTGAACCTGAAATCAATGCCGATAAGAAGAGCAGGATAAACAGTACTACCAACAGAATAATATCTGCAGTAGCAAAGGATTGTAGAAATTCTATTATTTGTAAAAAAGGAGGAGGCTCAGTTTCCAAAAGCTTTGGTTTAGTTCAACTTAGAATGGCAAATCATCCTCATCTTGGCTAGACATGGAGGGTGCAGGTGCTGGATTTGGTGCAGGTGCACTTGCTTGATTATTGGAGCTGTAATTTGGATTTCCGTATGCTGTTCCGGAATCGCCTGAAACGCCATCGCTGTCCGCACGTGAGGTGAGCATGGTCATTTGATTCACTTGAATTTCGGTAGAATAACGGTCCGCACCTGTTTGGTCCTGCCATTTACGCGTTTTAATACGTCCCTCAAGATATACTTTGTGGCCGCGTTTTAGGTATTTGTGTGCCACATCTACGAGGCCTTTTGCATTGATCACAATGTTGTGCCACTCCGTGTTTGTAACGCGTTGTCCTTCTCTATTCGTGTATGTTTCCGATGTCGCCAATGGGAATTTAACTAGTGAACCGCCATTGTCGAAATGCATGATTTCTGGGTCTTTACCTAAGTTTCCAATGAGCATTACCTTGTTGAGTGTCCCTGCCATATTGATCTATCTATTCGCGTTGTATATCTATCAAAGATAGTTAAATATGGAAGTGGAATCACTGCTGTTTTTTAACAAAATCGGAAACGATTATGGGCATGCCTAGGTGCGTTATCTCTTCTTTTGTATAGAATTCAAATGGTTCTGAGCAATGACTGGCATCGACTTCCCAAAAATGGCAAAAAAGGTCTTTGTGAGATAGCTTGTGAACGACTGGGCCTTGAAGTAATTGTGCGTTTTTCGGTGCAGATACAAGCCTAGGGAATTCGTAAAGCCCGCCCCATATGCTGGCATGGTCTCTTTTATAAAGTGCCCACCGATTTTCATCGTTGATTACGGCGAAATGAATGGTTTCTTTGCTTCGTTTGCCTTTTTTAATTTTCACTGGAAGTTGTGCTGTGGTGCCACTTTGGTTGGCAATACAAAAATCTTGCAGTGGGCAAATCTGGCAGGCGGGTTTTTTTGGTGTGCATTGTAAAGCACCAAATTCCATAATGCCTTGATTGTAGTTCTTCGGGTCGGCGGCCTCCTGTATCAAAGCGTCTGCAAGATTTTGAAATTCTTTGACTCCGGCCGTACTATTTACAGGGGTGTGTATCCCGAAGTAGCGTGAAAGCACCCTGTAGACGTTGCCGTCAACCACGCCCTTTCGTTCTCCGAAACAAATGCTTGATATGGCAGCAGCAGTATATGGTCCGATTCCGGCAATTTTGATCAGCGATTGAAAGTTGTTCGGTATTTCTCCCCCGAATTCCGCCACAATCTGTCGAGCACCTTTCTGAAGATTCCGAGCTCTGCTGTAGTACCCCAGTCCGGTCCAAAGTGCTAATAATTCATCCTCAGATGCCTCTGCAAGGTCAATTACTGTGGGAAATGCAGCTAATATTTTAACGAAGTAAGGAGTGCCTTGAGCGACACGGGTCTGTTGCAAAATGATTTCGCTTAACCAAACCTCGTAGGGTACTGGTTGTGCTTTGCGCCATGGTAGATCACGTTTTTGCGTGCTGTAAAAATCTTCAATGCTGATAATGAAGTGATTATAAGAGTCTTTTGCCACAGCTTGTCTTTGAGATTATTTTGTTCTTTGAATCTGTAAATAAGGAGAATAGGTGTATATTTGCGCCCCTCATTAACCAAGTCCGAAAGGACCTAAAAATACAGAGCAAATGACTAAAGCAGATATCGTTACTAAGATTTCTGATAAAACAGGAATGGAACGCGGAGATGTTCAAGCTGTTGTTGAAAGCTTTATGAAAGAAATCAAGCACAGCCTAGAAGATGGAAATAACGTTTACCTACGTGGATTTGGTTCATTCATCGTGAAGAAGCGTGCACAAAAAACAGGTCGTAATATTTCTAAGAACACGACAATTGTCATTCCAGCTCACTACATCCCTGCTTTTAAGCCAGCAAAAGTTTTTGTTGATGGCGTTAAGGATAGCGTACCTGTAAACGACTAATTTGAAAAGAAATCAACTCATAGCAGTAATTCTAGCGGTAGTTGCCGCTGTTGTTCTCATGCGTATGCCAAGAACTGCACCTGTAGAAGAGGTCGTTCCAGCAGCAACAGAGAATGCAGATTTGGACGCTAAAGTGGATGAGGCGGTAGCCATTATTCAAAGCGGACAAGGAGCTCCTATGCAGGCTATCGGCATGTTGCTAGATGTACTAAAAGAGAATCCAGACCATGAAAAAGCCTTGCTGTGGTTAGGTAATTTCTCTATGATGAGTGGCCAATGGGAAAAAGCAGTGGATAGGTTTCACCACCTAACGCAATTGCGACCAGAGGTAGAATTATATTGGGTCAATAAGTCGCAGTCTTTGTTGCAAATGGGCGACACGACTTCTGCGATATCGACAGCACAAACGTATTTGAAAGATTATCCAAATGCTTCCCAATTAAGCGATTGGTTAGCAGGATTACAGAATTAATAATTTTTAAAACTTAGTATTATGCCAAGCGGAAAGAAACGTAAAAGACATAAGATAGCAACGCACAAGCGTAAAAAGCGTCTAAGAAAAAACCGTCACAAGAAAAAATAATCAAGTAGAGTATGCGCACGGAATTAGTCATTAGTGCTAGTTCTGACCGAGCGGATATTGCACTACTTGAAGACGGAAGACTTCAGGAACTCATTAAGGAAAAGGGAGACGATAGTTTCTCTGTTGGTGACGTATACCTAGGTACCGTCAAGAAATTGGCCACTGGCCTAAACGCTGCCTTCGTGGATGTAGGCTATGAAAAAGATGCCTTTTTACATTACCACGATCTTGGGCCGCAGATAAATTCTTGGCAATCCTATTTACGTCGCACCTTAAACGGTAAGCAACAAAGCAATCTCACCAATTTTAAGAGTGAGCCCAACATTGAAAAAGAGGGCAACATTGGTGATGTTATCAAGCAAGGAGATCAAATCTTGGTGCAAATCACCAAAGAGCCTATTTCTACGAAAGGGCCAAGAATCACTGCTGAGCTTAGTATTGCGGGCCGTTTTGTAGTGCTCGTTCCATTCTCGAATCGCGTAAGCGTGAGTCAAAAGATTCGCGAGCGTGATGAGAAGGACAGACTTAAAAACTTGGTCAGAAGCATCAAGCCGAAAGGCTTTGGTGTAATTATACGTACTGTCGCAAAAGGACAGAGCGCGGAAGAACTGCAGGCAGATATAGATACGCTAATGCGCAAATGGAAAGTACTCCATAAAGGCGTCAAGCGTTCGAAGAAGCCAGTTCGAATCTTCAGCGAAATGAATAGAGCCAGCGCGTTTCTTCGCGATGTGTTCAATGATACTTTTACTTCCATTACTATAGACAACGAAGATCTATACGATGAAGTCAGAGAATATCTAGATGAAATCCAGCCAGGTGCATCCAAAATGGTTAAACATTACAATGGACAAATGCCATTGTTTCAGTTTGCTAGTGTGGATCGTCAAATCAAAGGTGCATTCGGTCGTTCTGTAAGCATGCCCAAGGGAGCTTATCTCATCATTGAGCATACAGAGGCCATGCACGTCATAGATGTCAACTCTGGCAACAGAACGAATACTGCGGAAAATCAAGAGGCAAACGCCTTGCAGGTAAACCTTCTGGCAGCGGAAGAAGTAGCACGTCAGTTGCGTCTTCGTGACATGGGTGGAATCGTTGTTATCGATTTCATTGATATGAACAGCGCAGAGAATCGCAAAGCGGTATACGAGAAGATGAGCGCTGAGATGAAGAGGGATCGTGCTCGACATAAAATCCTACCTATCTCAAGGTTTGGTTTGATGGAGCTCACGCGTCAGCGCGTTCGACCTGAAACAAACATTGTCACTCGTGAGGAGAACCCAGACAATTTGGTTGATGCACCTATACAGATTATAGAAACCATCAAATCAAAATTAACTGCGGTCAACAATAGAGAAGTCTATTTGCATGTTCACCCGTTCTTAGAGTCTTATATCACCAAAGGATTCTTTAGTAGCGTCAAAAAGACTTGGCAGAAAGAACTTCGTAAAAAGATTGTGGTTGTTCCCCGCGATGCCTACACCATGCTCGAATGGAAGGTGAAAGACAGCGAGAACAACTCTTTGTAAAACTTTAGTTTTTCCACAAACCCGCTCCGTACGAAGTATGGAGCGGGTTTTTTTTATTAAAATTGGTTAATGACTACGTCCGAAGCTTTGCAGAAACTCCGCAGGTATTGTGCTTATCAAGAGCGCAGTCCATTCGAGGTATACCGAAAGTTGGGTCTTCTAGGATTGCCCAAGGACCGGCATGAGGAGGTCGTGGCAAGCTTGATGGAAGAAAACTTCCTTGATGAATATCGTTTTGCGGAAGCCTATTGTCAGGGCAAGCTTAATCAGAAGCATTGGGCACCCTACCGGATAAGTATAGGATTGAGGGAGCATCGCATTCCCAAGGTGACCATTGACAGAATCCTGAATCAAATACCTCAAGAGCGCGTGGAAGAGAATGCACTGTATTTAGCCGACCGTTGGTTCAGCTCAAAGACCAAGGAGCAGCTTGCCGCTGCGATGCAACGCCGCGGGTATTCTTTTGAGATGATTAATTGGGTGTATCAAAGGGTGGAAGAGGAGCGCAAAAACGCTCATTAACCCTTCCAAGTCCCGCCGTAGCGGTAGTGGCTGTTTCCAGGTTTGACTTCTAAGACGCACGCCTCACATAGGAAATACCAAGTTTTGTCAGCAGGTTTGTATTGAACCCTGAACATGACGGAATGGTCCTTATTGCAGTTAGGACAATGCTTAACTCGGCCCACAATCTAGTATATCGATTCTAATGTGGATTTCACCTTTTGAATTCCCTTGGGCGTAACATCAAGGTGAAAGACCATGCGGCATTTACCCGGTCCCATCTGGGAAATTCCAATGCCTTGGGAGGCGAGGTTGGCGATGAATTCTGCTTGATCGATATCCTCTTCAAGTCCAAAAATCAGAACGTTAGTTTCGGGTTCCACTACGTTTTTGATAAAACTTAGACCGCGTAAAAACTCTGCCATGTCTTTGGCTGCATCATGGTCGTCGGCAAGGCGATCGATATTGTGTTCGAGGGCATAAAGTGCTGCCCCAGCTAAAATTCCAGCCTGACGCCAGCCACCGCCTATACGTTTACGAATGCGGCGGGCGTGGTCAATAAAAGCTTCTGAGCCTAGAAGGATTGAACCCACAGGAGCGCCCAAGCCCTTGGAGAGGCAGATGGAAATGGAGTCGAATGCCGTGCCGTAATCTGCTTCATTTTGGCCCGTTGCTATGAGGGCGTTGTAGAGGCGGGCGCCGTCGAGGTGGAAGGTGAGGGCGTGGGTGTTTGCCACGGCGCGCAACGCTTCAATTTCTGTCCAAGAGTAGCAGGTTCCCCCTCCTTTGTTGGAGGTGTTTTCCACGGCTAAAACTCGTG
>Ga0255773_10001020_pt1 | contig 29298 bp, 15 predicted proteins | sample 011ome_17_FD_179971 | JGI IMG/M metagenome (GOLD analysis project Ga0255773, IMG submission 179971) | Coastal salt marsh microbial communities from the Groves Creek Marsh, Skidaway Island, Georgia - 011502XT metaG (version 2) | ecosystem: Environmental > Aquatic > Marine > Intertidal zone >... | reverse complement strand
CTTTACAATTTTTTTCTTCTTTCGTATTTACACCATAATAAAAGCTTTACACAGAAGGACTAGAATTATATCTATATATAAATAAGACACAAAAGGATGATGACTTTGAGTTTTGCGAGATCTGCGAAGAACACACGCGCGAAGAAGAAGAATGAGACGTTCTTTTATTCCTCGTTTGTGTTGCTGTTGTTGTTCGTGGTCTCTTTTCTCTCTCTGGGTTTTGTTTCGGCGAAAGATGATGCCGATTATTTCGTAACATCTTCAATTTCTAAAGCGCGATCGTCGCAAAGGTTTTCGAACGAAGGAGAAAGCTTTGTATCGTCAGAAAAAAGAAGACGAAGCTTGCTCGCGGATGAAGAACAACCAATAACGGAATCTACGGCGGAAGCGATTTCAGAGGACGTGCAAGACGCGGCGGATGCCGTGGACGAGGCGACGGAAACCGTCGCGGATGCCGCAGATTCCATCGAAGAAGCGAACGAAGCGATAGCGGAAGTGGCGGAGCAAACGGAAGAGGCGGTGGAAGCGGTGGAAGAGGCGAGCGAAGCGGTGGCGGAAAGTACCGAAGCAATCGAAGATGCCGCAGATGCGGTGGATGATGCGACGGAAGCGGTGGAAGATGCGGCGGAGCAAATACAAGATACCGCGGAGACGGTGGAGGAGGTCGCCGCGGACGTGGAAGACGCGACGGCGGCGGTGGACGAAGCCACCGAGGCGGTGGAAGACGCCGCGGATAGTTTAGCGGATATTACGGATACCGCGCAGGAAGTTCTCTCGAACTTAGAAGGCTCAAAAGCGGTGAATTCGTTGGTGATGGATAAAGTCGAGCAAGAGCAAGGCGCGGTGGCGACGGAGTTATTGACGATGGCGAAGGAGATCAACCGCTTGGAAGCCGTGGTCACGAGATTGGAGAATTACGAAGGCGGAGGTAGAAGAGGTGGACCAGGATCTGGTGCTGGTTTAGGCGCGTGGTTTAAAGCGCAATACGCGGACCAAACCTCTTTCATTAGTGGATTAGTCACCTCGTTTTTGGTTATTTTGTTCATCGAGGTTGGCGACAGAACGTATTTCATCGCGGCGTTGATGTCGGTGAAACATTCCCGACGAATTGTATTTTTGGGCGCTTTCAGCGCGTTGGCGGTGATGACCATCGTGTCCACCTTATTAGGCGTCGCCGCGCCTATGTTCTTACCGCGATGGTTTGTCCATTGGGCCGCGGTGATCTTGTTTCTCGGCTACGGCGTCACCATGTTGTACAACTCCCAATTCATGTCCGACGACGTTTCCGAGGAGTTCGAGGAAGTCGAACACGAGTTGGACGAAATCGCCAACCGACGATCTGGGAAGAAATCCGACGACAACAACGCGAGCAAAGACGACGACGACGTGGCGGAAAAAGGCGGCAAATTGTCGCCTGGAAAGAAAAAAGGGACTTCGAAAAACGAAAAGCAATGGTGGGAATTCTTCGTCTCTGCGATTTTCGTCCAAGCGTTTACGCTCACCTTCTTAGCGGAATGGGGCGACCGATCCCAAATCGCCACCATCGCCATGGCTGCCGATTACGACCCGTACGGTATCATCATCGGCGGTTCCTTAGGCCACGGTTTAGCCACTTCCACGGCGTGCATTGGAGGTCGCATCTTAGCTCAGAAAATATCCGAGAAGAAAATCGCCATGGTCGGCGGCGGCATCTTTTTGATTTTCGGCATCTTGGCCGTCTTCGACGACCCGAGCGCGGATTACGCCAAAGCGTTGCCGAAGTGGATGAAGACTTCTTCTTCTGGAAGTGGTGCTCTCCCTTCGGCTTAAAAAAAATAAGGACATCATATCATCGCACACTTATAATATATATTTACTCATATACATTGTTTTATATAACTCGAGAGTAATGACTTCACTTTAAACTCTCCATCGACCGCGCGAAAAAGAAAGAGAGAGAGGACAAAGGAAAAGTTTACCAAAACTTTGAAAGCCGTTGGAGTCTTGTCGTTGTTGTTTTCGTTACTGGTGTTTTCATCGAAGACGTCGTTAAAGAAGTGCACATCATCTCGGAGAATAAACACTTGAAAGCGATTGGAGATGATGATGCTACGCGCCCCTTCGCATCTTCGTGGAAAACTATTTCTCTTCGTCTTTGTCTTCATCTTCTTTTCGTCAGTTTTAGCAGCCGAAGAGGAAATTTTAGAACGAGGAGATGAAGCGAAGGACAGTATTTCTAAAAGAATACTCGAGCACCAAGAGCGCGCGTTCGCGACCGAAAACAACCGAGGCGATAACTTCTCTGGATTCGTGCAGTCTTTACTGGTGATGCTTTCGCTTGAGTTCGGAGACAGGACGTTTTTCATCGCGTGTTTAATGTCCGGGAAATACGATTCAAAGGAAGTCTTTTTTGGCGCAATTATGGCGCTTTGGCTGATGACGTTCGTTTCGGTCGTGATCGGGATCGAAGCGGCGTCGATGATTCCGAGAAAAGTCATGCACTACGGTTCGGTGTGTTTGTTCGTGTTTTACGGCCTTTACATGCTGTATAGCGCGAGTCGGATGAAGGATACCGAAGAGGGGGAGGAGAACGAGGAGCTGAAAGAGATCGAAGAAGATTTGAACTCAAGAGCACCGATATTAGAAAAGGACGTAGAGAGCGGCAACGAAAACGAGAACAAAAAGAAGAAAGGTGGTAATTTTTACGAGTGCTTGTGTAACGGCGTGTGGATGCAAGCTTTCACGCTGACGTTCATCGCCGAGTGGGGCGACCGAAGTCAAATAGCCACGGTAGCGTTAGCTGGCGATTACGAAGCGTACGGCATAGTGTTTGGTTGTTTCTTAGGTCACACCATTGCCACGGGGACGGCCTGCATAGGGGGGAAATACATCGCGAATAAGTTTTCAGAGAAGAAAATGACCATCCTGGGCGGTTCGGTGTTTCTTACCTTCGCGGCGGTGACGTTGTTACAAGATCCCAATGCAAAAATGGAAAAAGTAGATTGGCGTCCGAATTGGATGGTTGCAGACGCTGCAAACTAGAGTTTCGTTTGTTATAGTGTGTCGTAGCATTAGTTGTATTTTAGTATTAGTAGAAGAGTAGTGATATTGTTATATGATGTTGGGTATTATTGCTTTGCGTTTATTAGAAGTTTTTTGTATTGGTAGCTAAAAGATGATGGTATTTACTTCGCAGAGGACGCCCACCAATCTTCTTTGGAGGAGGATTTGCTTCTACTCGACCCTTTTCCGGCGGATGACTTCTTACCGGACGAAGAGTTATCGTCGTCGTCTCCCCAATCGTCCACATCTTTTAATCTGCTATCGTTTTCAAACTTCTCGACATCTTCCTTGTCGTACTCTTTATCGTGGTCGGCTTCATCTCTCTCGTTGGACGAGGAGGAAGATTTCTTGCTTTCTTTTCTGTCGTCGTATCTTTCCTCTTCTTCTCGATCGTCTTCGTTACGTTTCTTCGATGAGGAGGAGGATTTGCGGTTGTCGTCTTCATCCTCGTCGTCGTCGTCGTACTTCGACGATGGGCGCCTCGATCGATCGTCTTTCTCCTCGTCGTCATACTTTGTGGATCGTCTGCGGTCGCCTTCTTCTTCTACTTCGTCGTCGGATCGCTTCTTGGAGCGTCGGTCGCCTTCGCGGTCGTCCTCGTCTTCGTGGCGACCCATCTTGGAGGAGGAACGTCTGTTGTCTTCCTCGTCGTCGTCGTCGTCGTATCGGCTCTTGGGCGAAGATCTGCGATCGTCATCTCTGTCATCGTATCGATCTCTTTCGTCGTCTTTGTCGTAACGAGAAGATCGGTGACTGTCTCTTCTGTCGTCATCGTCTTCATCATCGTAACGCTTCTTGGGAGAATCTCGTCTGTCGTCTTCATCATCGTAACGCTTCTTGGGAGAATCTCGTCTGTCGTCTTCATCATCGTAACGCTTCTTGGGAGAATCTCGTCTGTCGTCTTCATCGTCGTATCGACTCTTGGAGGAAGATTTTTTGTCCTCTCGTCGATCGTCATCGTCGCGTCGATCGTCGTCATCCCGGCTTCTTCGGGGGCGGTCGTCTTTCTCGTCGTCGTCGTCATCCTCGTAGTGCTTTTTAGAGGCAGAGCGTCGATCGTCTTCTTCATCGTCGTCGTACTTTGACGACGAGTGTCTTCGATCGTCGTCGTCGTCGTCGTCGTAGCGACCTTTGGAGGAGGAGGAAGATTTACGATCGGAGTCTTCTTCTTCGTCTTCATCCTTGTTGTTCTTCGTCTCTTCCAAGGGAGATTCCGATTTTAACGGAGCTTCTTCTGGCATTTCGTTTTCGTCCTCGTCTTCAAACACTGGGTCGTCTTGCCCCGTCATCGCCGCTTTGATTTGGAGCTTCAAGCGCTCTTGCATCTTTTGTGTCGCCTCCAAGTCCAACTTCGGCTTCGGCAAGTTCGAACCATCAAACCCTTCGGGAACCTCAAACGTCGGCACGGTATATAATCCTAAAGTCGCTTCGCAATCGGTCTTCTCCAAGGAAAATCTCGCGCACACCGCGGCTGGGCACGTCGGCCACTGCGCGGTGACTTTTTCCGTGTCCAACTTTGCTCCCGATTTTGTGACGCAAAATCGACACCCTTGCGCGTCTTGGCACCCGGGTAATAATCGTTCCGAGCACTTCTTGTCGCGAAACATGTGTCTCCCCACCGCTTGATCGGAAACCGTGGAATCGCACGTTCCAGAAATCCCAATTTGTTTCACGCGCGCGTTGTGTTTCGCGATGTCCTTCACGTGCATCCTCCACGAGATTTCATTCTTGGAAAACGAATCCCCGATGCATCCAATCCCGGAGCTCTTCTCGCACACCGAGTGTGGGCACTGCGGCCAGCCGGCAACTTTTCTCACCGCTTCTTCGGTTTGGCAAAATCTGCACGCCGTAACCGCGCCTCCGTTCCCGAGACACGCCGGCGTCAACGACGGGTTCGTCAAGCAAATTTTGTCCGGGTACTGGTAGATGCCTTTTTCTTCGTCGGCGGCTTCGCCGACGCAGTTTTCTTTCATCGCCGGGTCTTCTTCTTCTTCTTGATCTTCCTCTTCATCATCCGCAGATGATTTGCGATGATCGTCTTCATCGTCGTCGTCGTATTTAGAGGAGGAATGTTTATTCTTCGAATATTCGTCCTCGTCTTCGTCTTTGCCCAAATCTCTTCGTTGTCCGCGGCCTCTTTTCTCGTACGCATCGTCGTCCTCGTCTCTGTACTTTGCGTAGTTTCCTCTTCCTCCTCTTCTGTCGTCGTCGTCGTCAAAATCGTCTGAGTGTCTCGACGACGATCGTCTCGAGGCGTATCGATCGTCTTCGTCGTCATCTCTCGAACTCCATCGACCTAAACGCGCGGACGAGGAATACGAGGACGACGGTTTACGGGAAAAATCGTCTGCGTCTCCTCCTCGGTAGTGTCTGTACCCTAACTCGGCGGACGAAGAAGAAGACAACAAAGAAGACAACTTCTTGCTCTCGGAAACGTACCCAAACGTGGCAAACGTCGTCGCCAACGCGGTGATCGTGGCAATTTTGATCATCAGTGTAGATCTCGTCGTAAACGTCAAAGTCGTCGCATCGTCTTCGATTTTGACCCCGTTTGAAAGTAAACTTTGCCGCTCTTCTTCTGAATGGTTCGCTTCTTTCATCATCGTGATTTACTCTCTGTACTAACAACGAGCGCGTATAAAATCGAATAAAGGTATTATTAAGTTACTCAACAACAACAACTTCTTTACGACCACTACTCTTCCGTGAGAAGTAACGCAGCAGAGAGAGCGAGAGCGCGCGGGAAGAAGTTCTATGTGCGTTCGATAGAATGAAGAAAAAACGAGCATTCATTCGAAACGAGACGCGGCCTCGATTTCGTCTCTTTTTGTCCTCTTTTTTTTTTTCGAAGCAGAGTGGCAGCATATTAAGTTCCTCTCGACAGTTTTTTTTCTCTCTCTCCTATCTCGAGGCAAAAAAACTTTTTTCAGACGACGAGAGAGAAAAAGAGTCATCAATCACAAAGAGAGACGGAGAGAGAGAGTAGTCGACTTTAAGAGATGGTGGGAAGTAGTAAAAGAAGGGAAATAGACGACTACCACTACGTCTTCTCGGCGGACTGTAAACCGTACATGGATTGGCAATCTGCGGCTTTGTATCAGTCGTGGATGGATGTGGGTGCGCCGGGGAAGATGACTCGGCTGTTGTCCTGCACGGATGCGGAGTACGATTCGTACGAGAATTTACACATCGTGCCGACGCATAAAACGCCGGATTTCAGCCGAGACGACCCGTCGGATTCGTATTCCGCGTATAACTTACCGGGGAGCATCAATCATTGGACGAAATCGAGCAATTTTACTCGCTTGAAGTGGGTGGTGAAGTTGGACGCGGATATGATTTTACGAAGACCGTTTACGGTGAGAGAGATTCCCGCGCGAGTCGGCGTCGTCGCCGGCGGGTACTACGGATACTTATCGGGCGTGAAAAACGACATGGCGAGTATGTTTGTCGGACCTGCCGTTCGCGAGCGGTTGGCGCAAGTTGGCGGGTGGGAGATATTCGCCAGGAGCGATATCGCGAAAGCGGCGCCGTTATGGTTCGAATACACGAGGAAAGTGAGAAGAGACAAGAGAGTGTGGTGGCCGTATAACGGTACCGGCGATTCGTTCATCACTCAAAAAGCACCGAGACCGTGGATATCGGAAATGTACGGGTACGTCTTTGGCGTCGCGAGCGCCGGGTTGTCGCACAACGTGAACAACGACGTGCAAATGTACGCCGGATCGAAACCGTGGAACGAGAAGAGCGCGAATTCTTTCGTCATACATTACGGATTGATGATGAGACAAGGTACGAGTTACGAGTGGGATAAACACTTTGAATACGCAAAATCGGAAACGGAAAAGGATAAATTGAAGTGCGGAAAGGCAAACAGAAGAGAGTTGTTCCCGGTGTGCGATTTGTATCCCGAAGATGACGAGTCCATCGATAAGTACGAGAGAAACAGAGTAGAGTTGATGCACGAGTGCGTGTCAAAGATTAATCGTGGGATATTGTTAGCACGGAAGAGGAAGTGCATGCCAAAGAGTAGTAGTAGTAGTAGTAGTAGTAGTAGTAGTAGTAGTAGTAACAACGAGGGGGAGGCGGAGAAGAAAAAAGTCAGTCATAGTCTTAGTCATAGCAGCAGCGGTAGCGTAAACACGGAGGGCGATAAAGGGTATAAACACGCAAGAGTCTCCATTGGAGGTGGTGAAACTACGCTCGCGCAACAACAAGATGTGGCGACGAACGAGTTGTGGAAATACGCCGGCATTTTATGGGCTTTGACCTTGTTCGCGTTGTTTTACGGATTTTGGCCTTCGCGCAAAAGAGGAGGAGGGGGAAAGCGTAGGAAAGTAGGACATCTTCGTCCATAGAAGTATTATTTGTAATGTATTCATGATGTATAGTAGTATGTTATTGCAAAGAGTTGACAAACATGATTCCTAACGCGAAAATCGTGATGAAAATCGGAGCCGAGGATACGGCGTAAAGAGGCAAAAATCCAAGTAAATTCTTTTCCTCGGGTTTATCGTCTTCCTCCAAATAATCGTCCAGCATTCTCTTCGGGTTTCTCGTTCGCCCTTTAATTCCAGCCGCGTCCATGGCAATCTCCTCGTATCTCGACGGTCCAGTTTCTCGTCTCTCTGGTAACTCGATATCCGAATCCAACCCAGGCCACTCTCTCAACTCGTTCAAAACGAACTCGCACGCCACGATATCCGTCGGCACTCTTCCCTCGTCCACGTCTTCCAAAACCTGAATCTTTTCCTCCGCGGAACACCCGGATTCGTCTTCGATCCCGAACCGTTCTCTTCTGTCCGCTAATCGAGGATCTTCGATACCAATGATCAACTTGACCTCGTTAAATGACATTTCTCGTTTCACGTATAAAAGTTTCAACCAGTCTTTGATTTCTTGGCTCATGAGTTGCAAACGTTCTTGGTCCTCATCCGTCACGGTGGTTCCGGTATCGAATCCATCGAAACCAGTGGAAGAAGGCGTTTCGGTGTTTTCGTCGTCCTGAGACGATTTGACGATACTCGATGAATATCTCCTTCTTCTTCTTCTAATGTTGTTGTTGTTGTTGTTACTAATCTTATTATCCAAAGATACGCTCATCGTCGCGACGACTCTTCGTTGTTGTTGTTGTTGTCGTTGATGACAACGCGCGTGACTCCTACCACTACTCCTGCGAACAGCATCGCACGACTTAGAACTGGTTTTAACGGTGGACGCAGATCTGACCACGCATCTCGACGACGATGCTGTGGTGATGGAGAACATCTCTTTTTATTCCCCGCTCGTGGTGTGACGACATTTGGCCGCAGATCGGCACAAAAACAGAGCGGCGCGTTCACGCGCTTCTCTGCGCTCGAAAAGGAAAAATGTCATCCGTCGTAACCACCAGAGACGCATCTCTGTCCTCCTTTTCCTCCGCTTCAAATCGAAAAAAGAAGCAAAATTCATTCATTTCCCGCTTACTCTCTCGAATCGTCTCACCGCTCATTCTCGTTCTGTTCGTCTCGGACGTTTTGTTTTACGAGACCGAGGAGACGAAATTACGAAGCGTGGCGAAAAGAGAAGAGACCAGAGTCGGGAGTCATAAAATCGATAATCATCGTCGGCATTCATATCGTCATCAAAACGAGTATAATGACGAAGTGCTAGTGAGAGATGGGAAACCGGAGGAGATTGCGGAGATTCACGACGCGACAAAAACGAGTGATGATGATGCTGGTGATGAAGGCGGAGGAGGAGCGGAGAAGAGGAGTAGCGGGAGTAGGAGTAGCAGCAGCAGCAGCGGTACGAGCACGAGTGGTGATGGTTCCTCGTTTGACGGTGTAAATAACAACAACGAGGACAATAGCATGGGAGGAAGCATAAGTGGTAAGGCGATGATGGATGGCGAGCGGTGCGTGGCGTCCATCCGGGACGGGTACAGTTGCGAGAAGTTTAGTTTGACGAGCGCGGAAATAGTAGACGTGTTTCACCACGCGACGAGAGCGAGTAGGCGAGGCGGGATAAACAAATGCACCAAGGCGCAATCGGAGGAGGATGGGTATTTAGACGACGGAGGGAATGGGCAGAAGATGGTTACGGATGGGATGAAGATTGAGACTGTTGCTGGCGAGAAAAATTCACCCTCCTCCTCGGATGCTCTGCGCGAGGCTTTAAAGAAGATGTTTGATGAGCGAGATACGAGTCATCACGGAGAAAGTATCAAGTATCAAAAAGCCGTTGTCGTCATTGACGGGACACACATGAGCGCAGATGAAGCGTCGAGGTTAGCTGACGCCACGCAAACGAGCGTGGTTTTCGTCGCCTACGGGAATCGCGAAAAGTTTAAAGAACAACAACACGTTTCCGCGGTATTAGTCAAAGGTGAGAGTGAGACTGGATCTCCGGCTCACCGTTTGGCGAGTGTTTTACTTACAAGAGGCTACGCGGTGCTAGTTCTCTCGGATAAAAGCGCAGAGTTTACGGCGAATCCACTCGAATCCGAAGCGTTTTCGTTTACGACTATCGGCGCCGACGTGAATGCCCTCGACGATATGATGCCCGCGCACGTCGGATTCGATATCGAACTCGCCACCGATATCACGTGCAGATCGAATGGACAAGTGATTGGTATTGGCGATAAGTCTATGGGTTGGTCGCAGTATGCACAAAGCGTTTGCTTACCCATGGCGAGATCTAGTTTTATGCGCTTCAATCCAACTTTAGCGGCGATCGAGTTGTGTCGATATTTCGGCGAGCACTTGGACATAGAACGCATTGGCGTCGACGACAGAGTTACGGAACAAGTTATCATGCCGGCTTACGATAATGCGTTTAAAGCCGGTGCGCGCTTAAAACCATTTCGACACGCGTGTAGGTACAACTTGAAAAACAGCCCAAGCCGAGGATCGAGATACGTGCCGAGCGAAGACGTGAGTCGAGGCGACGAGTTATCCGGTGATCCAAACGCGATTATCCCGTCTCAATCGTTTGATAAAGGTCGCTCATTTGCTCTTGGCGACGAAAGTTCGGATGATATCGTTAACAAGCACAAACAGTGCGAACGAAGCGCGTGGTCAGAAGGTTCTGGACCTCATCCGAGAAAGTTGCGCTACGTTGTCCCGTGGCCAAAAAATGATGACGATATGACCTCGTGGCCGGCAAACTGCGAAGGTGGCTCGGAAAACTTGTGCAAAGTTGTGAAGAAAGTAGCCATCAACCGAGAAGTATTAGTCGGCGTCTCGAACAAAAACATCTTCCACATGTTGCAGTTATGGATTGACGGATTGCAAAAAACCGAAATCACGAATTACATGATTGTTGCACTCGACGAGCAAACCGCGCGTTGGTGCGAGCAACATGACGCGCCTTATTACTTGCGCTCGTTAACATCCATTACTGGCTCGACCGATAACCATGCCACCTCTGGCTTAAAGTTTGAAATCCTCAAAGAGTTTATTAAAATTGGCGTAAACGTCTTGCTCTCCGACGTCGATATCGTCTGGATGCGAGACCCGTTCAAGAACGATTTGTTATACCGAGACGTGGACGTTGAAGGGATGTCGGACGGATGGGACGATAGGACGACGTATGGTTTTAGGTGGAACCCTACGAGAGGTCGAGGAAATAAGTTATCCTCGGCGGACGAACTCACGTACCGCATGTTTGTGAAAAACTCCGGTTTGTTCTTCACGCAAGCCACGCACGAAAGTTTGCAAATGATGACCGTGTTAGCCAATCGCATGAACACAGAACGCTCGACGTGGGATCAGACCGCGTATAACGAAGAACACACGTTTTTGAGTGATAAGAAAACACCTTCGAGGAACTCCGCTTCATCGCGAATAATGAATTTTGCATGTTTCTGTAACTCAAAGTATGTTTTCAAATACATGCGCCACGACGAGAAGTTATACCCGGAGGAAAAGTTTCATCCGGCGTCGATACATGTGAACTACCACCCAGAAAAACCGCAAAGGATGCTCGATATTATTAAGCAGTATTGGAAAGGCGAGAAAGGCGCCATCGAGCGATGGAACGGAGGCGAAGGTTTATCGAGCTCGGTGCAGTGTAAACCGCGACCGGTTGGTGAAATCGAGCGCACGCAAGGGATTCAATCCAGTGAGCTCGCTAAGCACGTCGCGGATGCGCACACGGGTAAATGGGGCGGCGTCGCTGGTATTGAGTGGAAAGACAACGGTGATTTAGTCACGCCGTGGGGGAAAGGAACCTGGGGTGTTATTCCGGACTCAGACGGTAAACAGTTGTTCATGGATTGGGGGCCGACGCACGAGTTAACGGGAAGAATCGAAGGTGGTTCTGCGATTATGCAAAGTAAACGGTGCCCGGATGGTGATTTAGTCCCGAACGTCGTCGCGGACGGGCTGTAGATTATTAATGCGTAGTAAAATAGTCTTTTTAGTTAAATATCGAAAGTTACACAGTGATGTAAAAAACTACTTTTTGCCTCCTGAATACTTAGCCTTGACCTTCTTTTTTTTCACCCCTTTCTCTTTGGTCCCCAGCGCGGCGACGTTCGTCTTCCCTCTTCCGTTCTTCTTCGCCTCTTGCTTCGCCTTCTTCCTCGCCAACTTCTTCTCTCGTTTCACCGCCTTCAACTCTATTCGCTTCGCTTTCTTCACCTCTCTCTCTTTTGCCTTCTCGGCGTCTTTCGCCTTCTCCTCGTCCGTTTTTTCCTCTTCTCGCTTCCGCTTCTTCTCGTCCTTCCTCGCCTTCTTCTCTTTCGCCACTTTCAGTTTCTCCTCTAAAATCTTCTTCTTATTCTCCTTGGACTTCAATCGCACCAACTTTTTCTTCGCTCTCTTCTCTTCTTTCTTCTTCTTCTTCTTCTCCTCTTCCGCTGATGGACTCATCGATTTCGGTTTCCCCTCGTCGTTCGCTTTATTCTCCTCCTCTTTCTGCGTTCGAAGCGTCTTTGCTTTCCTTTTGTGTTTTTTACCGAGCGCGTGTGACTTCAGCGTTTCCGCCCCGGTGCACTCGACGTTGCAGCACGAACACATCCACGGCGCTTCGGTGGCCAGATATTCTCGACCGACTATTTTCTCCTTCTCTTCTCGCGCGGCTGCTGTTGCTGCTTGTGCTACAGCTGGTTCTCGCGTCGCCGCCGCCTTGGTTGAAGCGCCTGAAACAACGTTCGCCTTCCCGCCCGGCTTGGTCGCCCCGAGCGCGTACTTCTCGTGTTCGGTCACGCACTTCGTGTGTAATTGCACCGCATATCGATCGAATTCTGCTCCGCAATCCACGCAGCTCAATCGAGAGGCGGAGCAGTTGTTGAAGTGTTTCTTCAGCGCTGGTTTTTTAATCGAATCGCCGCAGTCGTCGCACACGAACCACACCATCGTTTCTGTCACGACTTTGAAAAGCCTTTCTTTATTCGAGGAAGTAGGAAATGCGCAAAAAGTGTTTCGTTGATGATGTTGTTCTACTTCATGTGTGTAGTTATCACGTGCTTTTGTTTGTGTTAAATATACGTAGTATTATATAATGCGCATACGACGAGAACGGGCTTTTGTCTGAGGCAAAAATGTACTACTCGTAACTGTCTGTCTCGACAAAAAAGTTTCCCACGCAGAAAAATTTTTGGTCCAAAATCCTTCCGTTCTCGTTCGTTAAAAAGTGTCGTTTGGGCGTTCAAATTTTAATTGTTGTTTTTTTATCCACGCAGCAGGAGCTTTTCGTATCGAAAGGCACGAGGACACCACACAACTTTTATTTAAACGTCGAAAACGCGCCTGCCGGCTCTTGATGTTTAAAAACGCGGGCATTTGTCGCGCGTAAAATCTATCATCTGTGCTTTAGTACTTTTTACGACGAAGTGGTCGCATAAAGAAGATATATACACAGCTTTGAAGTGAAGGAATATGTCGGGGAATTAGGAGTCTCGTGAGAGCGAACTGAATTGCGGAATTTGTTTTTGTTTTTGAACACCAACAAAGCTTTGAGACGATGACGACGACGATGAAATCTTTAGACGATGAAAAGGAGAGAAAGAGTATAGACGATGTTTTGACCGCCGCTGCGTATTCTGAGAGTATTCGAAGCGATGAGGGAGAGAGAACGGCTGGGCACGACGATGAGGATGAAAATGATGATGAAAACGAATTGAGACAAAAGAGGGACGAAGTAGGTGTTTATCGTCGCGTTTCATCGCGCGCGACCGACATCGTCCATCGATTGGCGCCGAACTCTGCCGCGTTCACTTTTCTTTCCGATGGTAAGTTCGTGCTTTCAACGAAGAAGCACATCAGAGCGTTCTTTTTGTATTTCGTCGTCGTGTTCGTGATGGGGATACGAGATTTTTGGAAGAACTCGCCGGAGACTGTTTGGACTCGCGCGAGAGCGTTTGCGTTTACGGTACCTTTGCTCGCGTACATTGTTTACGAAAGTTGCGCTGTGAAAAGTGACGATGGGAAGAAATTGAGATTGGAAACGTCTTCAAAGGAGGAAGAGACGACAGGGATGGTAAAAGAAAGAGGGAAAAAAGAAGAAGAAGAAGAAGATACACCAGTGGTAGAAAAAGACGAAGAGGAACTCGTCGCCAAAGAACGTCGGCGCTTGTCTTCGAGCTCGCAGTCCACTGGGACCTCGAATAACAGTTCTGTATCATTGTCTTCTCAATATAGCACTCGCTCCATGAGCACGCGCCGCGTGTTACAGCGCGAACGACACGTTTCGATCAATCGTAACAATCGGAGCGAGTTGAGTCTTCGGCAGAGTACGAGTGGCAGCGCAAACAGTGGGAGTGTTCAAACAAAGCAGAAAGAATATAATCGGCAGAAGAGCGTTTCTGAAGTCCAAGAAAAGGAGAATGGAGAAGAAGTATCATCGAGAAGTACGGAACAACATCACGACAAAACGCAAAATATAAAGTTGCCCCTTTTGACTGATATTGAACGAAAACATTTGGAGAAGGCTTTCGAGAAGAACGCGTCGATTGCGCACGTCGGATTTTTCTCGTTAGCGATGGAGGCTTTGATTAGTGGTATTGAACGTAGGACGTACGAGAAACACCAAATAATAGCAAAACCGAAGGATATCGAGGAATCCTTTGTCGTTCTAGTCAAAGGAACGGCGATGAGTTACGAGGATGACGACAACATGCGCATCGCAGACGATCAAGGAGGCAAATTTTCCCCCTCGACAAAGGAGAAAAATACAACAGTTCTAAAGGAAGGATCAACTTGGGCCGAGGGTGCCATGGTTGAACCTCAAGTCAACGCACGTTTGCTCGTTGCCAACAGCGAAGAAGGCGCCGAGGTGATCAAGATTCACAAGTCGCATTTTGAACGTGCCATTAAAACGGTAACAAAACTTGCGGCGACTGTGGCGTTGCGCATATTTTTGTCGTGTCAGAGAACAAGCGAAGCATTTGATAACGACACTGAGCGCATGAAGTTTGCCTCTAAATATGCACTCAAGAAGTTTAAGCGAACGTTTTCAAAAGATTTAGAGATTTGTGGTAATTTGGATGAGATTGTCGCGGGTTCAAAAACAGAATCCCTTCTACACTTTGTAATTGACGGGACGGTGATTTTAGTGAATACTAAAGATCCCTCGGCAACGAAAACTATCGAAGCTGGTTCTTGGTTTGAAACAACCTACGACGAGCATGGCAAGAAGAACGAAATTTGCTCCTCCACGAGCGCTCTTTCGGTCATCATCAGCTTCAACGCGGATCGCCTTCAAGCGTGCAACGACGCCTACATCAGATGGATCGACATGTATCGAATGAAACACGACAACAGTACATCAAAGAAAAGACGGAGAAAGGAACGCCAGCGTCAACGGAAAGAATCGGGTATCTATTCCCCTTCATATTCTTCTTCAGACATGGAAATATCCCTTTCTTCAACGCCGAAGCGGTTTTCCATCGATGTGTCGCGGATGCACGGCTCGCGCGAAGACAAGCAGCAAAAACATAGTCGTTCTCAATCGCTATTGTATGACGAAAGCGGAACGGTAACGCCATCAACGGTAGCGTCATCCGACTCAGAATCATTAACGGATGATATGAGTGAAATACATTCGCAGACGAGTGATTCGTTCCCGGATATATCGAATACGTTTGATAGAGATGCGATTTCTGTGCCAGGAGGAAGAACGAAAGATTCGTTGTTGACTTTAGGGACGCAACAACCTGTGATTATTGGAAAAGAAGGAGAAGAATTGGCGCGAGACATCGCAATACAAAGTAAAAGCGAAATCGTATACGCGCAAGTGGAACGTTCCGTTGAGCGGAAATTGAATAAACGTTCTTCCACGTTCTCTCGAATAGCTTTTCAGTTCAAGGAACGGTTTCGCGCTAGTAATAAAAAGAGGGGGTCGGAAATTTTACGAGCAGCTCCGACGCCAACAAAGAAAAGCGAGTTTGCTCCGACGAAGAGCTTATTTTTCAAAAAGTATCGCGATAAGAGAGTCGCTGTCGCTGCATCTCTCGTTTTATCCCGATCTAAGAGTATAAACGACTTTGAACTCGGTGCAATGGTGGGCAAGGGAATGATTGGTTTTGTTTTTTCTGCGACGCACAAAGTGTCTGGCCGTAGGTGCGCGATCAAAGTCATGCCCAAGAAAAATGTCGTCGCGGTGAACGAAGAGAGTCACGTCGTGGAAGAAAAGAACTGCCTGTTTTCTCTCCGGGGCGCACCTTTCATCGCGCAGTTTTATTCCGCTTTTCAAGATGCGAAAGCTTTGTACTTGTCGATCGAGTTATGCCAAGGTGATATGTTTGAATTATTCAACGCAGTTGGTTTACCTTCGACTGGCCAAACGAAAGTATACGCTTCGCAGGTTTTGTTAGGTCTTGAATCTATCCACGAAAAAGGATACATCTATCGCGATATTAAACCTGAAAATTTGTTGATTCGTGAGAATGGAAGCATCGCTATTTGCGATTTTGGCTTTGCGAAAAAACTCAGCGGTGGCGAACGCGCGTTTACGATTTGTGGCACGCCTGATTATCTTTCACCGGAAGTATTGCTTCATCAAGGTGGATCGTATGCCTCGGATATCTGGGCATTTGGCGTGTTGCTATTTGAAATGCTTGCTGGGTATCCTCCGTTTCGAGAGGATAGTCGTGAAAAGATGTATGATCTAATCGTCAACGCAAACTTTGATGCGGTTGCGAAACCGGCGAATTTCGACGCGAAAACTGAAATGTTATTGCGTGAGATTTTTGTCCGAGACGAGGACGAGCGTTTGGGAGGAACGGATATTGGCGAAATCATGGAACATCCTTGGTTTGATAATCTAGATTGGGATGCGGTTCTAAACGGCACGTTGAGACCTTTGCAAATGTTTCCAGAAGGATATTTGAACAGCAATAACGTTTTCAGTCAAAATGACGGTGAAAGCGAGTTTTCCTTGGGCAAAAAAGGGGAGAAATTTTGGCTCGTGCAAGACAACGACGGTGAAAACGATAGCGAACAGAATGGAAGTTCTCGCAGCTCTTTCAGTGGGTTTGCGGACTTTTAATTGACTAAATAATAGTAGTAATGAATATGATAGTGGTACCTGGTACCAGTAGATTAGCCTTGTAAGAGTACTCACCGAAAAACTGCCTTTAGCAGATTTTCGCTTATTGACACCCTTCATACGCGATAAACGCGAAAATTACTCAAGATCATCGTCATCCTCGTCGCTCGCGAGCACTTCAACCTCTTGCGCCGTTTTCAATTTGAGCAACTCTTCGTCAAACTTTGCTTTCATCTCCCTTTCCTTATTCAGAAGTTCCTTTTCCGCCTTGAGCTCTTCGCGAATGATTCGTGCCTCTTCTTTGATTGCTTCAGCGTCCGCGTTTATATCGCGCGACATGCCTTCTTCCTTCTCAGGCGCTTCGTCGCCTCGTGACTTTTTCACGAGTTCCTCGACTTCCTTTTCCTCCTCGAACATGTCGCTCATTTCGTGTGCAAGCCGTTCGATAGTCGCTAAATCATTATCTTGTTCTTCCTTCTCTTCTCGAAACTCTACGCTTTGACCATCAATCGTTGAGTGTCCTTCGCCTTGCAAAAATCCATCTTCATCCTCAATACCACTATCACTGCCGCCGCCGCCGCTATCGCTATCGTATTTCTTCCTCTTCTTCTCCTTTTCGAGACTTCGAAGTTCTTCTAATTCCGAATCGAGTTCTTCACGCATTTTGTGACTCTTTTCTACTTCGCTCGCCAACTCTTTGTGCAACCGCTCGCTCTCTTCCAAATCTCTCTTCAAATCCGCCAGAGTCGTGTCTTCCTCTTCCTCTTCCTCCGGAGAAATCTCCCCGCTCGCAAACGTATCGTCGTCGTAATCATCTTCTTCATCTTTTAGGTTCACTTCGTTGATGCTATCGGTGCGCACTTTTTTCTTTAACTCTTCGTCACCTTTAGCGTCTTTTGATAACCCTAACATATCCTCAATCATTTCTTCCTCTTTGATTTCTTTCGCAAACGGCGAGAGAGATTGCTGCGTCTTTTCTTTCGCATCCGTATAACTCCCAACGTCTCGATTGAACCCACCTGAATCGGCATCTTTCCATCTTCTTAATGCCCGCTCTTGCACTTTCTTCAAAGTCACGATTTCATCTTCCATCTTATCGAACGCTTCTCGACTGGGTTTCCGTTTTGAGCGTTTCATTCGTCCGTGAATTTCTTGCGCGATTTCGACTCGTTCGCCAACTTTACTCGGATCGTCTTTCCAAGCACTCGAATCTTTAGCCAAGTCTGGGTTATGTAAATGCATCGTATCATCGTCTAAAACGACCACAAACGTTTTATCGAACGTTGCTGATGTGTTCAGTTCAGTTTCTTCCGCGACGACGGCAGCCCATCTCGAATCTTTCGGTCCCGGACGAGGACCGAGCGTGATTTCCTCGAACGAGACTCGCTTTTTCTTGATCTCGTTCTCATCGCCAAACTGTGACTCTTTCGTTCGACGTTTCTTTTTCAACGCCCCGATGGATAACGTCACGTCTTCTTCTTCTCCCTCTTCAGCATCATCATCTTCTTCTACTACTTCTAGCATTTTCTCTTTTAACTTGTTCGTCACCGCGGAAACGCGCCTTAATTTCAGCGTATTCGAAGCCACGTTCGCTCTCCCGTCCGCATTCGTACACACGCCACCGGGTATTTGTATGGAAACTGCAAACGGACCAACCCAGTCGCCGTCGTTGGGTACGATAGGTTGCACCGTCGCCACAAAGTGCGAAGACGATATCGACCTATCGGTACCGGTGAACGTCCTCGCTTGCGAAAGCGCTAAAACGGTTCCGTTGCCAACTTTTAAACCGTTCGCGTCGAATCCATACACCGATTTCGAGAAACTGATCGATAAATATACGTTATCCAAATGTTCGTCTCTCGAAAACTTTGACTTTGATTTTCGCTTCGTTTTCACGGCGGCAATCAGCGCGTGCGGCGCGATGGCGATTCGCTCGATGATAACATCGTCGATGGCCCAATTTCTAATGTTGTTGTTGTTGTTTTCGTTGGTGCTATTCTCTTCCTCCTCCAAGTTATCGTTCACCTGTCTCCATCGAAACTTGGTTGCCGACGACTCCGCGCTCTTCGGTACTTCTACTCTGTACCCGATGAACCCAAACTCGTTCGCTCGAGCGTCAAAACTCGCCAACGAGTTCACGTTTACGTTCTTTTCGCTGATCGTTTCATCATCCGCCGAAGACGCTCCGGATATCGCGTACGTTTCCGAGTCGTAACTCTCTAAAACTCTCCATGGCTTCCCCAACGGTTTCGCCTCTAACACAATCCTACTATTACCTCTACTTCTTGACTCTCTAGTACCGCTACCTCCATATTCATCGCCATCGTTTGAGGACAACGTGTCAATAGCAATTTCGAATCGAACCAGCGCGCCGCCGATGACGTTCACCGGTACTGTCGTTACCTGCCTCGACACCCCATCGCTTCGTCCGCTCGCCTCGTCGATTTTAAAGCACAAACTGTTCTCCTTCGATTCCCCGTACCCGCACTCGTTCGTAATCACCCCGGATTGACTGATGGATTCCCACAACAATTTTTTCTCCTCCTCTTCCCCGAATCGTTCCTCTCCTCCTCGTCCTCGTCCTCGTTCGCTTTCGAAATCGTCCGAGAAGTCAAACTCGTCCAAATCGTCGTCGGAAACGTCCACGAATGAACCGCTTTTCCCATCGCTCGCTCGACTGGTCATTTCTTTCTCGTCGTAATAATATTCCGACGACTCGTCCGCGACTTTTTGCGCCAGCTTGACCAAGTTCTCCAGCGATTGAAACGACTGAAACCCTCCTCCTCCTCCTTTTCCTCCGTCCCCTTCACCGCCCGCGTCGCCGTCATCAGTCGTCGTCGTTACTTCTTCTTCTCCCTCGTCGAATGCTTCGAAAAATTTCTCGATGGATTCTCGCGACGCCGGTTCGCGTTGTTGTTGCGCGTCGACAACACGCATCAAAGTCTTCAACGAGAAGAGAAGAAATATTAGGAGGATAAATAAAAGAGAAAACAAAGGACCACCACCGTAACCGCCGCTCCCGCCAAACGACGTCCTCCCTCGTCGTCGTTGAGAAAAGCGTAGCATCTTTCGTGCGGTAAGTCTGTGGTTTTTTCTGTGGAAGGATAGAGAAAAAACAAAGATTTCAAATGCATCATCCCAATACTAATAATATTACACATCAATACTCTACAAGCACACAACAAACTACACTACTAAACAGTATTAAATTTTAAACGTACGAGCCGTAATCGTCCGTGGCTCCGTATCCACCTTTACTACTACCTTTGCCGCTAAACTCTCGATCATACCCGTCTGGAAAAGACAAGTCTTCCGGGTGCAACGCGTTCCACCGCTGGAAAAACGCCGAAGGGTCCGGGTCCGTTTCGCCTCTTTGCGCGGCGAACATTTGCGCTTGTTCGTAATCGCGAAGCATGGCGAAGAATCTGCGCTGGCGAATTTCATGTATGCGAGCGCCTTCGCCGTATCGCGGCCAGCAGTGGCCGCCGCAGCCGCAGCAACAGAGGACCCAGAAGACCATGTGGACGCACATGTACGCCAGGAAGAGGACGATTAACACCGCGCCAAAGATTAAGCCAAAAAAGATCATGAGAAGCATCACGAACGCGCCTAAAACTGGCGTCGATAACGCTTTGACTAACCACGGAGGTAACCCAGCAACTGCCGCTCCAGATTTCGAGTGCCACTCGTCAAAGTTTGATCCCGATTTCGCGTTTTCCGAAACGTCTTGCGTGTTGTAATACAAGTCGTAACTCTGTTTCAACTTTGGCGTAGTCAACGTGGAATTCGCCGCCGTCACCACGCTCATCGCCGCCGACGCGTCTGGGTGTTTGCACTTATCCGGGTGTATGACTCGTGCAATCTTATGGTACGATTTCTTCACGCTCGCGTTTGAAGTCGTCTGCGGCGTGAGATTTAACACTCCGTAATAGTTTCGTCGGTTGGCCAAGATTCGAGAGATTTCTTGTTCCGCGTTTAATAAAGGAGAATTCGACGACGTCGTGGACGAGGCCACCGACGCCGAATCGTCGTCGTCGTTCATCATCGGTGGTCGACTTTCCACGTCTGCGTTGTTCTCTTCGTCGGTATCAGTCGGTGGTATCATTTGGAAGTACGAAAAGAGGAGGCTGACCTTTTCTCTATAATGATTTGGATGATGACGATGTGGTCGCTCTTTTCGCGGGCGCCAAGTTCTCGCAAAAACGCGCTCTCTCTCTCTTTTCGATCGCGACGACTGAGAAGAAAGATCGCAGCTCTGTCAGTTGTGTGTATATATATTCGCGCTTTATTTAAACGCTTCAATATAAAAGAGAGAAGAAGAGACAGAGAAAGATATAAAAAACTCTCGCACTCACACTTTGAGAGGAAGGAATAGTGTTACAATCAATCTGGGGCAAGAGTGAAAATTTTCCTTCACTTTTTTCCTTTTGCTTTTGTTCTGATTTTTTTCAGAATTTTTGTTTTTCCTCAAAAAAGTTTGACACCCTTATTAGAGAGTAGAAAACGCATCGTCGTGATGATGTAACACAAATGAGTCGGAAACATAAAGAAAGACATAAAGAAGGTCGTTTTGGTGGTGGTCGCCTCGAGATTGATTTTGGTGATACCATCATCGTCCACGCGATATCGAGAGGAACGAGGTACAAGCCACAGTTCTCGCCGTCGGCGTTACTTTTTTTGTTTCACCGAAATGCACTTTTTTCTTCAACGACGAAAGAAGTTGGCGGCGACGATAATGATGATGATGACGATACCATCATCGAAACGAGAACGAAGAAAATGATGGAAACGTTTCATCCGCTGATGAGGCACATTTTTGCGAGTTCAAAGTGCGCGAGCTGCGTCCACGCGATTGATTTCAGCAGTAACATTAACAACAACAACAAAATTGAAGACGATGTAGACGGGAGGAAGAAAACGAGCAAACAGTTGCACAACGTGTTGAAAAGAATCAACGCGAAGGATCGAGCGATTTCGATTGCGTTCGGGAGTAAAGAGAGTTTAATCGTTTTGAACGCGCTCATGCAACACGATAAAATGGAATCGGTGATGAGCGTTGTTTTGATGAATCCGATTCCTACCAACGATGACGCGTCGTCGTCTAGTAGTAGTTCTAGAGAGTTTGCGAAGGCGTGCGAGGAGATTCGGGAAGGAGCGATTGGAACGGTAAAAATATTCGTCGTGCTCTCTTCCAGAGGGGAAGAGTACGTCCGAGAGAGGGAGAGAATTGAGCGTATATTTGTCGAGAGTGCTTCTAGAAACGAAGACGTCTCTGTGCTCGTTAAAGGTGAAGGCGCAAAGTTGGGCGAAGCAGTCGCGGATGCGGTGCGAGAGAGAGACGCTTCTGGAAGTACGATTCACGGGTTGAGCAACAGAGTGGACGAGTGGATATTAGAAACCGAAAAGGCGTCGGAAAACTACGCCGAGTTGTTCGTTTCTAAAATCACTTTCGAACACAACAAGTACGATAAACAGATTGAGCAGGTTTGCGTGGAGTGCACGGAGACGTACTCCGAGGCGCTCGGGAACAAGGAGCGAGAAATAAAAATAGCAGAGGTAGAAGAAGAAGAAGAGGACGAAGAGGATCCGCCACCGGTCGTGTACCTGGCGCGACGACCGTTTGATTCCAGGAAGTTGTTCTTAATGCTCCGAAAAGAGTACGGGAAGGTCTCGTTCACGGAAGATTTAGATTTGGATGATGACGATAATAACAACAAAGATAAAATCAACGCTACCGCTACGTTGCTGTCATCCAGCTTGCGTTCACAAGGCGTCGTTTGGGTAAACTCGCGCTTAACAACACCTCTGCAGTGGCTTCATAAACACTCGGAACCCGTTCGCGTGTATGCCGTGAACGAAAAGCCGTGGTTTAAAGACGACGCAGACGAAGACGATGATGAACAAAAACGAAAACAGTTGTTGTTTCGACGAAGCTTTAGTTTGTGCGGCGATCGAAGGAATCATTTGGTCTTTGAAGGCGTCAAAGATGCCGAAAAGCTTCGCGAAATGTTAGACGCGTGCTTGTGCGAGTACGATACCGCTTTTGATGGAGACGATTTTTGCGAGAAGAAAGAAGCTAACTTTTTCATCGCGTGCCAACAAGTTTGGGAGTCGGTTCCAGACACCATGGAGCGATGTGGCGTCATCGCCGAAGGTCGAGGCGGCGCCGGTTGCGTCGCACTGATGCAACAAAAAGAACGAGTGTTTTTGAAAGACAAAACGTCTTCTTCGTTGTTATCGCAGGATAAACTATCAGCAAAAGAAGATGTAGAAGAAAAAGAAGAACAAAAAGAGGGGAAAAAATTATTGCCACTCGGCGGCAAAATTGGCGTTCGCGTTCCCGAAGCGTTTTTGCGACCGACCAAACAACAAGGCGAAACGAAAGTTTTCTCGAATAACAGAAATCTTACGGGACATTATTTTCCAAAGATGCCTTGCTTAGCGTGTGGGTCGCCGTGGTGGATTGGCGACGGGGGATGGAATTCGACGTGCGCGAACTGCGGCGAAGACGACCGGTGCTACGGGCTCGATCAAATGCCGTTGCGGCAATTTCGAGGAAAGCACAGAACGTTTTGCGAGATGGTTTTGAGTATGGATGTCTGTCGTGATGATTAGTAGAACGTAATAGAACGTAATAGAATGTAATAGAATGCACATTAATGCAAAAAAAACGCTTAAAAGGCGAACGCTCTACCTACTGAGCTAACGAGGCAATACAATGCGTGTACCGCGTATGGGGGTCGAACCCATGGCCATTCGCTTAATTTGAACTCTATTCAGAGTCGAATGTGCTTACTAACACAAATTTTAGAATACAACAAAGAATTGTAAACGTACCCTAAATTTTATTTTTTTCTTTGATTTTCATCAACAACTCGCCCATTCAACACAACGAACTCACAAGCATGGCGAAATCCTTCTCCCTGGAAGCGTTCAAATTCTCCGTCTACCTCTCCATTCCAATCGCGATGACGGTTTTTTTCGCCATGAACCCGAGCAATTTAGAGGAAATCATTCGGAACCGAATGTACGTCGTGTACCCGGCGAGTGCGCCGGATCCACCCTCGGACGAGGAGATGAAAAGGTTGATTGAACGTAATAAGAAAAAAAGAGGAAAAGATGCCGTGAACAACAACAACAACAAGTGGGGGTTCTTCAGTCGCGCCCAGAAGTGATGATGCGTGCAAAACTGTTACATATTATATCACGCATTAGTAGCTTCTCCCGTCATAGTTTTGTTGTAATATAGAATACATTGTAGTAGAATTTTAGCCCGTTTTTTTCCATTGGAATTCGCCACATTTCAAACTCTCGACACAAAAGCAGAAAACACACACACACACACACAAATATTCATTAGTTTATTATGTTTGGAGGTCACAAACAACAAAAAGGAGGATCCTCCTACTCCTTTTCATCGTCGAACGTAACCATAGACAACAAACACCCGGTGACTGAACGCGCGGATTCTCTCTCCATGAGCGGATCTCCTCCTCTTCAACAACGTCCCAATTTTGTCGAAGAAGAAGTCGTCCAAGAAGAAGAAGAAGAAGATGTTCTCGTGGTAAAAATGAAACAGAAAGTGCGTTTATTAAAGCAAGAACTGAAAGCGAAAGACGACATGCTGGAAGCGGTGCAATCGCAAGCGAAACTGGACATCGTGAACGCGCGGACGCGAGTGGATTCGATCGAGGAAAAACGGGAAGAGTTAGAGGCGAGATGCGCCAAGGCGGAGAAATTAGCGTTGGAACGAACGAACGCGTTGGAAACGGCAAACAAAAAGTTGAAAGAGGCGGAGAGGAGCGCGAAGGTGTTCATGCAAAGAGCGAACGCGAAGATTTCCGAGGCTTTGAGAGAAAACGATTCCGCGGATCAAGGTCCGTCGCCGTCGTCGTCGTCGTCAAAAGTTGAACGAAAAATGACGCCGTCGAACTTGTCTCTGCAAGAGAAGATATTACGCATCGAGAGGCAACAACAGATGGACGACGAGGAAGGATTACTCAAGAAGAACAGTAACAGTAATACTAAAAAGAAGAAAAAGATCAATAAAGAAGAGAGTTCGTCGAGTCTGGTCGCCGTGAATAACGACGACGACGAAGTAGAAGAAGAAGAAGAAAACAAAGAAGAAAACAAAGAAGAGGAAACAAAGAGTGAAAAACAATCAGTAGAAGAAGTAGAAGCGCTGCGATGGGAAATCCAACAGTTGCTCACGCAAAACGCCGACGCCGCGCGTTCGTTTCAAAACAGCTTAGAAATCGAGCGAAACAAACGCAGAGATGCAGAGGAAAGAGCGGAGATAAGTGAAGCCACGTGCGTGCGATTACAATCCGAGTTAAAGTCCAAAGAATCTTTGCTCAAAATGATGGAAAAAACGTCATCGACGTCGATGATGAGAACCACGTTTACCGCCGCCTTACAAACGCGAACGCTCAACACCACGGAAAAGAATAAGAAGAATCAACATTTAGTGGACAACAAGTTCGACGATGCGGAAGAGGAAGATTCCGATGAAGACGAAATCCCTCTCTTTTCTTCGCCGCCCGTGCTCAAATCGCCAATTCCGCCGTTGGTCAGCAGAAAGTAGAATAGAGTAGTAAAAATAGAAACCTTACCTGTATAGGCATGTTAATGAAGTTGTACAAATACAATATACAAGTTGATATATATACAAGTTGAAACTGTTTAAGACGAAAGAATTCGCTGCCGAACGCGAGAACTCTCTCTCTCTTTTTCTCTCTTTCTCTCTCTAAATGACTTCTAAATGACTTTTTTCGCTGCCTCCTTTTGCTCTCGTTTCTTCAACGCGAACAATCTCCGTCGGCTTTGCTCGAGATGATAAGGGATCAAAACTTGCGCGAAACCGAATAATAATCCCAAAGGAAGACTTGCAGCGAGAGGATACTCCGTACTGAAAATGGACGACTGTAAGATGATGTTGTTTCCTTTGCAAGATTGACCACTCGAGATTACGGTTTCGACCATATATCTGGATATGAAATACGGTTGCACGACGTGATTCAAGAACAAACTTAGAATATGTCGTTCCAATCTGACGTTCAATATGCACGCGCTTGATCGATATATGACCAAGTTGAGTATTTGTGGATAATCCGATTTAACGTACGCAGACCAAGGACATATGTTTCGCATAGCCATGACTAAAAGTCCTCTATGTAAACAATAAAATCGAGGAAAGAAGATGCCAATGCTAAGGCAAATCGCTGGTACGAACAAACTGAAAGTTTTTAAGAGAAACATCGGCGTGACCGTAGTTGAACTCAAATAAGGATCATCCGCGATGTTTATATCATCCATCGTTTCCTTGTTGTAAATACACGATGTAAAAAGAGCAACTTGAATCCCCTTGAAACCACCTTGCTCTTCGTTGAATAGCTTCAAAAACATGGCAACAACGTAATATGAGAGAATGACATATAATCCGCAGTCATATGGTCGATGCATAATTGCCGAATCGAGGATGAATTCGCGTTCATGTTTTGGATCCGGAAAAGCAAAGCATGCTTTCGCTTGAAACTTTTTCGTTTGATTAGAAACATATTTAAACAAGTGTGAAAAACAGTTTCCATTTCCTCGGGAATCGATTTCTTCCTGAATTTGCTTCAGGTATATTTGATCTCCGCTTTCAACGGAATCGTCTTGCCACTCTCTCTTCATCCAAAAGATGCCGTATTTTGCAGCAAATTGGCGACGCGATCTCAATTCCAATGGGAGATAAATTGTGAAATTTAAAAGCACCAATAGACTCGTGATAAAATTATCGTGTCCTATTCTGTTTCGAAAATCGATGAAGCCGTTCAAGCATACGTCGAGAACGCTCGACGTATGTGTATGTGCGAGTGCGCTAAACTGAACTCCGCGAAAAAGAAGGCGGCTGGCCAAGAACAGAGTTACCAAATGCCGTTCTATCCTACTCGAACATATAGTTAAAACCGTGAAATGGAGTAAAACTGAGCTCAAAGCTCTGTCGGTTTTAGTTTCGGAAATATTCACTAGCAGCGAAAACAGGAACTGTAACAGAATTATAATATATTCTCTGTATCTCACGTAAAATTTCGAATAAACCACCAAAGCATAAATTATAATCGCTTGTAATGTAAAAGCAGCGCCTAAAACGAACCAGGACAGGGCTTTAAATTCGGAGCTTTCAGCGAGCACGATTAAATGTCTTCCGACGAAAATGGAAAAGATTAACATGATTCTCCAAACGTCGAATTTTTGCTCGTTGAACGAAGATTCGAGAAGAAATGATTTTTCAACCACTGGATCGCTAAAGGCATAAATCGCCTTGCCTTCAACATAGTCGTTTATAAATCTTCGCAACTTACATCCAGCCTTAAAACGACCTAACTTTGCGCCACACTGAACCTGTTCAAAAAACGCGTTCGCACTAAATTCTGATGCGGAGGTTGTGGACTGAGTAGATTTCTTTTCCTTTTTCGTGCTGCAAGAACCGTCGAGTTTTTCGCTCCTTTCTTTGGCTTGCACTATCGAGAAAAGCCTCAAGAAGTTCTCTTCGTCTGCGAGTATCTTACTTGCAATTTCCAGATATTGAAGCTGCTTCTTTTTTAGTTGTTCGTCATTTTCTTGCTCGGTTGCATCGAAACTTTCAAGGATAAGTTCAAAAGTGCGCGGGTAAACTTCTTCGCGGAGAATTTCGACCTGTTCGATATGATCTATTGATGCAAATTCATTTCGCATTTCCGTTTCATTTTGCATTTCCGTTTCATCATCCTCACTGTTCCTATCATGCGATATTTCAGATCTAAACTCCAGATAAGAAAAGTGAACGGCATTTGCTGCGATTCGAAGCGGAGCGTCAAGAACTCGTAATAGCACTTGGGAGGTACATGTAGAACTCTGCGCAGCCAAATGTGCCAATTCTTTTGGCGTAAAGTCGTTATCATTTCTCAAAGTATACCATAAATCGATAGAATCAACGACTGATAGAAGGTCCAATATCAACTCTGCGTTCCCTTGCATTGCTGCGACGTGTAAAGCGGTATCTTTCGTTGTTAAATTCCCAACACTAGTAACGGTGCCGAATAAACTCTCATCTCCTCCCAAAGAAATGACTTCGCGTACTGTTTCGATAGACTCCGATAATGTAGCTGCATACACGTACGTTTTGTAATCCTCGTCTATGGTCAACAACGATGATTCATCTTTCAAAGCGAACACTTGCGGTTCTAGCAATCTCTTCGAAACGTTCTTAAAGCCGTTCTTCAATGCCCATAGTGTCATATCTTTCTGAAGTGTACAAAAATTTCGATTTCTGTAAGAATGGAAGTCACGATCTTTAATGAAACACGTTTTCAAATATCGCTTCAAAGTGTTACAGACATTCTTGGACAAACTGTTCACCTCGGTCAAAGCTGATTGAAGCTCATGAACGAGATCAGCGTTTGGAGATAACATGACGAGGACTGGATCAGATACTAACCCCATCCTTGTACGATGCGAAGCATCCCATGAGACGCTTATACTTAAAGAACCTTCAGCATAATCGAGCGGAATGCTTATATGCAGAAAACTTGAATTTGAGCTTCTGTGCTCACCAAAACATGTAATTTTAGCTTCGCGCAATACCTGACCATTCACACGTACGATAACTTCGGCCTTTTTTGGCACATTTGACATGGTGAATTCACCTTTACCACTTTGCGAATACTGCGGATCAGTGCATATCGCGTGCTTGCTCAAATTCAATTCAAAAAATTCACCTCCCGTTTCGCTTTGAATATCCGGTTCTTCCATCCAGATTCCATTGACTCTCTTTGTTCTCATTTGATCAAATTTAATATCGACATCAACGTCACCCAACGCCGCATCTCCAGATTCAAAAGCATATTTCCCTAATTTTCGTGAAGAAGTAGCCTGCTCATTTCCATAAGATCGCCTTTCTCTTAAGTGCGTATTTGGCGCAATGAACGTTTCTACGTTCAATTTCGTGCAACCCGGTTCGGCGGTGATCATTATTGAAGCCGGCGGTTGGCCATTTTTATCGGAAAAAAACTTTCGAATGCCCTCTCCAACGGAAGCGCCCAGTTCATGTGGTTGTCGATTCTGAATCTTAATTTCCGCAATTGTGGGAATCATAACTTCCCTCCTTGGCATTGATATGAGATTCTGCCTGCGCGAGTGCCGCGCGAGCAGCAAAGCAGACATTTTCTCGGTACTGTATATCGAATTAACAGTATCTTTTCTGCGACTTTTTTGTTCACTCTCTTCTGTCAAATCTTCAAAGATTGCGTTTTTTGTCACATCAAAAGTGTTACTAACGAATTCCTTCCTAAATGAAATCGGTTCAATTTTAGTTCCTGTTTTCCGAATTCTTGAATTTTCGTGTCTCGTTGATTGCGCTTTCGAATGAAACTGACAAATCTTCGAACGAATAGAATTCAAAGCCAAACATTCGTCTGTTTTACAATCATCGACTTTACGAATAGTCTCGACAGAAGCTCGCTCTTGTCCTCGCAACAAATGGCTCTTCTTATCCTCTTCTCGATCTTGGCTCGACCTCACCATTCTCTTCATATTATTGGTCATTCCTTCGTTCGCGAAATCGCTCGATTGTGACCGCCACTGAATTTGATCACGACCGCCGTTTGAGCAATCATTCGTATGACTCGCGAAGGAGGCGAGAGCGAGTTCGTTATCCCAAAAGAAATCCTCTTCCTTCCACTCCCGTTCTTCATCAACTCCTTCTTCTTCTTCTTCTTCTTCTTCTTCTTCTTCTTCTTCCTCTTCTTGTTCTTCCCCAAC
>Ga0255773_10000997_pt1 | contig 29611 bp, 24 predicted proteins | sample 011ome_17_FD_179971 | JGI IMG/M metagenome (GOLD analysis project Ga0255773, IMG submission 179971) | Coastal salt marsh microbial communities from the Groves Creek Marsh, Skidaway Island, Georgia - 011502XT metaG (version 2) | ecosystem: Environmental > Aquatic > Marine > Intertidal zone >... | reverse complement strand
CGGTTGCTTGAAACTATGGGGGTTAATGCTAATGATGGTGCGGTACGGTTATCCTTTGTTCACTATACCAGTCGGGATGAGATCAACACAGCACTAAAGGCGCTTGACCAAGTGCTTTAAGCCTTATCTTTACATTATGCTTAGGCCAAAACAGAAATGGTAATTACTCCACCTGATGATAGACTGCTTGCTGATGCTGCGCGCTGGCAACATGATGGACATGGCTTAGCCATAGCAGTAGTCATTCGCACATGGGGATCATCTCCACGCCAGCCAGGTAGCCTTATGCTGATCCGCGATGATGGATTGCTAGCCGGGTCTGTTTACGGCGGCTGTGTCGAAGGCGCTGTGAAAGAGGCCGCCAGCCAGAGCCTTTTAGATGGCCAAAGCCAAAGGCTTGATTTCGGTGTCGCGGATGAAACCGCATGGCAAGTTAGGCTTTCCTGTGGGGGTGAGGTTAGCGTTTGGATATGTCCATATCAAGCCATGCAAGACGGGCTGTTAGAGGATGTCTCAACGCGGTTATCACAGCGTCAGTCTTTGCATCTACATTGTGATCTAACGGATGCTGGCGGCTTTGTTTTGGTAAGCCTAGACGATCATGATCCATACCACGACAATACCATTCGGCCAGATGGGAGCAGTTTTCAATTAAACCTTAAACCATTGCCGCGGCAGTATCTTATTGGTGCAGTTCATATAAGCCAGCATCTGGCCCCAATGGCAATGGTGGCTGGCTATGAGGTGACAGTCATTGACCCAAGACAAGATTTTGCCAATCCTGATCGCTTTGCTGATGTTGAAGTGATCCCAAGCTGGCCGGATGAAGTGCTAAACCAAGCGGATTATCCGCTTGATGAAAACACCGCTCTTGTAACCTTGACCCATGATCCTAAGATTGATGATACCGCCTTAGTGATCGCGCTTGCCACACCTATGTTTGACCATGCCGCGCTGGGCAGTCACCGCACCCATTCCAAGCGTTGTGCGCGTATGCGGCAGGCCGGTTATGATGATGCCCCCATTAGCCGCATCGAAGGGCCAGCTGGATTGGATATCCATGCCAATACCGCCGCAGAAATCGCCGTTTCGATATTGGCCTCAGTGATCAAGGCGAGACGCGGCGGCAACATCGCAAAGCCATCATGACCAGCCCCCGTCATATAGCAGGGGTTTTGCTGGCCGCAGGCAAATCAGAGCGCCATGGCGGTAAGAACAAATTGCTAGCCCCAGTTGCCGGCAGGCCCATGATCTGTCATATGATTGCGGCTATGGCAAAAAGCCAATTCCATAGTCTGACCATCATTCTTGGCCATGAGGCGGAGGAAGTTGCCAACCTTTGTCATAACACCCCCTTTCGGTACATCGTTAATACCAATTATGACCAAGGAATGGGGACATCCATTGCTTTAGCCGTCGAGGCGCGTCAAGATCATGTTACGGATATGATGATCGTTTTAGGGGATATGCCCTTGATTACCCCTGCCATCCTTGATCAGTTGCTTTCCCATCACCTAACAGCAAGACACCCCAACAGCACCATTACCATTCCCATGGCCGAAGGCCGGCAAGGGAATCCTGTGATATGGGGCAGTGATTTTTTTCCTGCGCTTTCTGATCTTCAGGGTGATCAGGGCGGTAAAGCCTTGATCAAAGCCCATACGGATGCCATGAATACCTTAGAAATTGAACATCCTGCCGTGTTAACCGATGCGGACACACCAAGCGCATTAGCAGAAATTGAGGACATGATGATTACGCATCAGGCGATCCGGCTATGACCGCGGCTACCGCCATGATAAAACGCCCACCAATTACGGGTTCTGCTATTCTTGGGTTGATCTTTCTTGGCATGACATGGGGGCTATTTTTCTCGCTATCTCGCTTTGCTGGTGAAACCGAAATTGAGCCTCTTTCTATCCTAGCCTATACGCTGATCGCTGAAGTGCCCGTGTTTGGTCTGATCTGCCTTTATCGCGGCAAATTTCCTCGCTTATTCCGCCCTGCTAGCATGGCATTTTATCTTATGGCTGGGATTCTTGGCTATATGATCCCTGCTATACTAGAGCTTTATTCCGCCCCCATCATTGGGGCGGGATTATTGACGATTGTGGTCTCATTAACCCCGGTTGTGACCGTGATCATTGCCTTTGCAATGCGCACCGATCAGCTCAATCGCCGCAAAATTATAGGGGTCATTTTGGCGAGTCTGGCTATGCTACCAATTTTATTAGGGGAAAAACTATCTGTTCCTATTCCTGAATTGGCTGGCTTCGGGCTAGCCTTGGCGGTATCCGTGCCGCTTTGCTATGGGTTTTATCACAATTTCATTGCCAAGTTCTGGCCCGAAGGCGAAGACGGTTGGCAACTTGCCTCCGGTGAGATTGCAATCGGTTGCCTGACCATTGTTCCTATGGTGTTTCTGTTTTATGGGGTGGAATTAGCTCCGGTGATGGAAACAGGCCTTTACCGGATCATGATTGGCTATATTGTGCTTAGCGCGGCGTCGATTTATCTGTATTTCTTTTTGCTGGAAAAAGGTGGGCCAATTTTTGTAAGTCTGGCTGGGTTTGTCTCGCTTATTGCCGGTGTGTTTTTTGGTATGGTGTTTTTTGGTGAGACGCATCCTTGGTGGGTTTGGTTATCGGTTTTGGTGATTGTTGGGGCTATCTGGCTCGCCACATCAGGGCAAACCCCTGATGCTGATGAATAGCGATTTCATTTTCGCATCACAAAGTCAACTCTTAGTCTGGTCAAGGGCATTTTGAGAGAGTAAAATAAGTCAAAATTTGCGCCACTGATGGCGGTAAAAACGATAATAACAATGAGGAGAAACCCATGACAATAACTTGTGGGGAAGCCACCATTCGGCTTTTGGCGCGTTATGGCATCAGCCATGTTTTTGGCATTCCCGGTGTCCATACCCTCGATATGTGTCGCGGCCTAACCGGCGGCGATAATGCAGGGGCTGTCCAGCATATTCAAGCGCGGACCGAAGCCGGAGCAGGTTTTATGGCCGAAGGCTGGGCAAGGGCAACTGGTGATGTTGGCGTTGCCTTGGTGATCTCTGGCCCCGGGGTGACCAATTCCGCCACAGCCCTAGCGCAATGTTATGCGGATAGTCTGCCGATGCTGCTGATTTCTGCTGAACCCCCTTCAGACACCCTTGGCAAAGGCTGGGGCGTCTTGCATGAGATCACCGAACAGAAAAAAGTGACTGAACCTATTACCGCGTTTTCGGCTACCGCTATGCGGCCATCCGATATCCCTGATCTGATGGCGCGTGCCTTTTCAATTTTTTCCAGCTCACGCCCTCGGCCTTGCCATATCTCTATTCCTATTGATGTGCAGGCAATGCCCGTTGATGAGATATGGGAGCCGGTTTCACTGCCCGGTCGTCCCACTTGCTCACAAGAGGCAATCGCGGTGGCGGCAAAACTTTTGACATCAGCCAAAGCCCCTTTGATTATGGTAGGCGGGGGTGCTATACAAGCTGCTGAAGATATTCGCGCTATTGTCGAAAAATTGGGAGCCATCGTTACAACCTCAACCGCTGGAAAAGGCATCGTTCCTGATGACCACCCACTGTCACTATCGGCAGGGGTTGTTACTAAAGATGGGCATGAGATTATAGCACTAGCCGATGTTGTACTTGCCGTTGGAACTGAACTTGCCGATACGGATAGCTTTGCTGGTAAGCTGCATATCCCCGGTCAGATCATCAGAGTTGATATTGATCCGCTTAAAATTAGTGATCTTTATCCTGCCACAATTAGTATTGTATCTGATGCTGCTGTTGCGATGGGCGAACTAAGAAAGGCATTATCTGATCATAATGAAAAGATCAGCGAAAAAAACAAAGACGTTATAGCGGCCACCAAAGCTAAGATTGAAGATAAACTAAACAATTCTGAGAAACAACATTTGCAGTTACTGAAACTGATGCGGACATGTCTGTCTGATGATGCCATTATCTCAAACGATGCCTGCCAGATTGCCTATACAGGTACATTTGCAATGCCATCCCGTTCTCCTAGGTCTTGGTTTTTTCCGGCAGGCTATTGCGCACTCGGCAATGCATTGCCTAATGCTATCGGGGCTAAAATGGCCAAACCTGATTATGATGTTGTAACAGTGGTTGGTGATGGCGGGTTTATGTTCACCATGCCAGAATTAATGGTTGCCGCTGAATATAATATGCCACTACCTGTTATAATCTGGGATAATGGTGGGTATAAGCAAATCCGGGATGATATGGATGATCGTAATATAGCACGCATTGGTGTAGAGGGCATGCGGCCTGATTTTGAATTGCTAGCCAAGGCATGCCACTGTAATTTTATTGCCCCAATTGATGCGAATAGTTTTACTAAAGGACTGAAAAGCGCGTTAGCAACTGATAAGCCGACATTGATCCATATCTGTGAAAACGATGATTGGTTATGTAATTAAAGTTCCTTTACAAATATTCATAACTCTTTGGTATTTCTCAAAATATTTAGCATTTCTTCAGTATCAACATCTTTAAGAATGCTATCCTCACAAACCAAATAAGGATTGATTGCAGTAGGATGGGCTTCAAATAGTGCTCTTCCACCCTCATCACCAGAAAGTGCTTTAAGCTCTTCAAAAAATGCTTTTCCCCAAATTACTGGATTGCCTCTTTTGCTTTTATATTCCGGAAGAGTAATATAACTATTGCTGTTTGGAAGTTCAAAATGGTTGTCTATCAACTGATTAATGAGCTTTGCGTTTACAAGCGGCATATCACCCAAACTGATAAGCACATCCGTTATATCTTTATTAAGACTCTCAACTGCATAGCGAATAGATTGGCTCTGCCCTTGGCGATACTCCGGATTAAAAATAAATTTAACTGGCAAATCCTTGACCGTGTTAGCCACTATTTCTGCATCATGACCTAGAATTAGAGAAACGCTGCTTAAGCTAGTTGCCAGCATTTCTTCTGTTACCTTTCTAATCATAGGCACACCATCAATTTCCTGGAGCAGTTTATTTGCAGTCCCCATGCGGCTTGATTCACCAGCAGCTAAAATTATTCCTGCAATTTTCTGTCTATCCTGCCTATGGCCTACCAATTTTCTCGGAAGAGGTCGAGATGCAATTTCCATAAGAAGGCCACCCGATGCTAAATCTGCAAGTTCATTTTTATCAAGAGTTATTCCTGCCATTTCAAGATGTAGAATCCAATCAAGACCGTTAAGTTTAGGCGAACGGGAACACCCAGGCATGCCTATAATACGAGTCTTATCAAAGTGGCCAAGCAGCAAAAGATTTCCTGGATCAACAGGCAGGCCAAAATGATCAACATTTCCACCAGAAAATTTTATCCCTTCTGGAATTATATCATTTCGGTCAATAATTGCTGTACCACCACTAATTAGAATAATTTCAGCAGAATTTGATTTAGCAAGATTTATAGCCTTTGCCACTTCATCGACACTATGTTTAGTTCTGGTTTCACCAATCAAATCAGCCCCAAGTGGTTTCAACCTTGCTTCTGTAACTTTTTTAGTAATATCAAACAGCCTATCCTTCTGACCAGCAAGCTTTGTCTGTATCAACCATACTTTTCGGGGAGAAAGTGGATGAAAGGTAAAGCCTCCAAATTCTGATAATAAATTTTCTGCCCGTTTTAGCGTCTCCTCTTTTACAAAAAAAGGAATTATTTTTAGCGTAGCGGCCATATTATTATTTGCCAGTAGTTGATTATGTGGAACTAGCGCTAGGGTAATTGCCTCATCAATACTATTGAATTTACGAACAAGGTTATAATCATATCGAATTAAACCTATTGTTTTCGAATAAAAATTGACGCGCCCAGTTGCTGCTGGGTCTGTTTTTATTCCAGAAGTATTAAGGGCTGAAGCTAACCTGCTTGCCGCAATATTTTCATTCACATCGCCATCTTCTGGAATAGCACAAGTTAACTTTTTTATATTAGCTTTTTGTAGCTTTAAAATATCTTCTTCAGAGAGAATTGTTCCTTTTTGAATTTTGCCATCATCTAAATATTGGCCATGGGCAATTAACTGGCCGATAGCATTAGCAGGGGATCTTTGCTCAAGCCACATTTTTAACTACTTTCCTCCGTTTTGATATCATTTCTGCAAGAATTGATGCGGCAATCTCGGCTGGAGTAATCGCGCCAATATCAAAACCAGCCGGACCATGGATACGATTTAGAGCAGCTTGATCAAATCCCTTATTCATAAATCGGACACACCTGCTCTCATGGGTATGTTTGCTGCCTAAAGATGCGATATAGAACGCTTTACTATTGAGAGCAATTTCAAGTGCCTTATCATCAATCTTTGGGTCATGAGTCAAAGTTATAATGGCCGTTTCTGCGTCTATAATTGAATTATCAAGCACTTCATCTGGCCATAAGGTAATTAGTTCAATATCCTGAAACCGTTCTTCTTTGGCAAAAATGGTGCGGGGATCAATCACACTTACTGCATAACCACACCCTGCCGACATTGACGCAAGATACTGGCTAATATGCACAGCACCGATAATGAAAAGCTTAGGTTTTGGTGGAATAACTAAATTAAAAATCTTCTGCTCACTATCAAAACTATTTGGAGTGACCGTTTCTTCAATCTCAAAAACTCTCATGTTTTCTATATCGAATGCAAGAAAGACCGGATGACGATCTGTTAACCGTTTTTGAGCAATGTCTAATATATTCTTTCCAAATATTGAGAGGGGTACAATCCACACAGAGATTTCTCCTCCACAAGAAAGCCCTACTGCCCACGCTGTAGAATTAGCGACACCAAAATCTAGCCTTTTTGCATAGCCATTCTGCATTGTAGTATGAGCAGTTTCGATCACTGATCCTTCTACACAGCCGCCCGAAACTGAACCAGAAATCAACCCATCATCACGGATAACCATGATACTTCCCGTTTTTCTTGGAGAAGACCTCCATGTACTTATAACTACCGCAATAGCTAAATTATGTCCTTGGCTGGCCCAAATAGAAGCGGTCAATAATAAGTGATCATCTGAGAGATCGTGCATGTCATTATTCCTTAACTTTTCTCATAGTCATTTTATATTACTAATTAACAAATTAAGACGGCAGCAAAGTCCAATCATTTCACAAAATAGATTAGCTATCATACATATAAATTATGACTCTTGAAAAAGGTTAGCATATAATTTACGCAGTTCAGCTTTCTGAACCTTTCCCATTGTGTTACGGGGGAGATGGTCAAGATAAAGATATTTCTTAGGTTGTTTAAACTTTGCCAGTTTATTGACCAAACGGTTTTGTATTTTATCATCAGATAGAGAATTGTTGCTGGATACAATAATTGCAACTACAGCTTCACCAAAATCAGGATGAGGGACACCTATAACAGCAGATTCAACAACTTCATCAAGATCATCAATTAAGCTTTCTATCTCCTTAGGGTAAACATTTAACCCTCCAGAAATAATCATATCCTTATCACGGCCAACAATAGAGATATAACCATTATCATCTTCGCGCCCTAGGTCACCAGTAATAAAAAATCCATCATCCGTAAAGCTCTCAGCAGTTTTATCTGGCATTCCCCAGTATCCAAGAAATACATTGTCACCACGCTGTTCAATAGTCCCAATTTCACCAGGCTGTACTATTGTTCTAGAGGCTGAATCAGTAATTCTTATTTCTATGCCTGGCAACGGTTTGCCAACTGTTCCTGGGATACGTGCTTCATCATACGGGTTCGATATACTCATACTAGTTTCAGTCATACCGTATCGTTCTAAAATCTTTTTACCAGTTCGTTTTTCAAACAGAATATGTGTTTCTGTTAGCATTGGTGCAGACCCTGAAATGAACAACCGCATATGATCTGTCAGCTCTTGCGTAAAGTCCAAACAATCAAGTAGCCTTGTATAAAAGGTTGGTATCCCCATCATAGAGGTAGCCTTAGGCATCCATGATATAGCATCATCCGTATTAAATTTAGGTAAAAAGATGATGCTCCCGCCAACCATGGCTAACAAGTTTATAGCTACAAATAAGCCATGAGTATGATAAATTGGTAACATATGAAGGAGAATATCATCAGCAGTGAATTGCCATGCCTGAGAAATAACTTTAGCATTTGATAAAAGATTTCTGTGGCATAGTATTGCGCCTTTTGATCGACCCGTTGTGCCAGATGTATAAAGAATTGCAGCAAGGTCTTCACTTGTTCGCGTCACAATTTGAAAATCAAGCGATTCGTTCTTAGCAGCATCGACTAAAGTCCCAGTTTCATCTCCATTAAGACTCATTATCTCGCTATTAATTGCCTTTGCAGAAGATGCAATAGCATTTATCGATTTATCCTCGGTAACAACCAAACGAGGTTCTGCATCATTAATAAAATAATTTAACTCATGAGTTGTATAAGCAGTGTTCAGTGGAAGGAAGACACATCCAGCTTTAATAGCCGCAGCATATAACGCTAGATACGTGACTGATTTGTCTGCTTGTACAGCTACTCTGTCACCTGGATTAACCCCCTTTTTGACTAACAGGTTAGCCAATTGATTAGTTAAAGAAGTAAATTCTCTATAACTTATTTCAGCTGTTGGAGTAATAATGAATGTTTTTGGGCTGTTTGCGTTTGGGGAAAATACTCCATCATAAAGAACGTTGCTCATTTTATCTCTTCTATAATATCGTTAATAAGTACACACTACTTGAGTTTAGCTAGATGTAGATCAACATATAAATTAATACTGCTTTATTGAAGTCATGTTTTTTGGAGGCCTTTGAAATAAAACAAACTTGCTTTTAGACTCATAAATATGTGGAATGATTTATAAGAATATTGTGCAATGGATTTAAGATCTTTAATTATTTCATCAATTAAAGATACTAAAAAAATTAAGAGTTTTACGTGACCGAAAATCATATTTTGTTGATAATTGATGTTCAAGAAAAATTGGCTCCTGCAATTGAAAAACCAGAGGTTTGTCTTGCATCTATAGTTCAGCTGGTTAAGGGAGCATCTATCCTTAATATTCCGATCATCATTAGTGAACATTGTGCTGAAAAAATTGGGCCAACAGTTTCTCAAATTATTGATTCCTGCGCATTCAAACCAACCATCTTCCCAAAAACTAGCTTTTCTTGCTTTAGCAATTTTGAGAAAAATTTTGGCAAACAGATGTCTGAAAAACCAATTGTCGCTATTGCCGGAATGGAAACTCATGTCTGTGTTTATCAGAGCACACTTGATTTTGTTAAGGCCGGTTATGAATGTATGTTGGTAGTTGATGCAACTGCATCGCAAAAATCCATCGATCACAAAACAGCACTCACTTCGATGCAATCTATTGGAGCGACGCTTACTACTTGTGAAACCCTGCTTTTTTATTGGATGCGAACTGCTCAACACCCTAAATTTAAAGAGATCCTGAGATTGATCAAGGATAGTAGGAGTCAGTCCTTGACGGTATAAGCTTTCCGGTTTGTTAATTTTTTCAAGACGATTTAAAATTTGAACACCTCTAAATACTTTAATTATTATATGGTTTGGTGGTTTAAGAAATATTCTTATTTTCCAAATCTAATGATTAAAAATTTATTACCTTATGATTGCTTGATTTATAAATAAACATAGCATAATATGAATAACATATCCACTCAACGGATATTTAGGGGGTTTGATAAATGGGAATTAGGCTAGCAATTGACACTGGTGGAACATTTACTGATATCATTGCCATCAATGAAACAGATGGATCGATGACAGCTTTAAAGACACCATCTACACCAAAAGATCCTAGTATTGGTTTACTAAAATCTATTGAAAAAGCTATTGAGGAAAAAAGAGCAGATATTTCAGACTTAGCAATGGTTTTGCATGGATCTACAGTTGCAACCAATGCCGTTCTGGAGCATAAGTTTGATGGCCTTGGACTTCTTGTGACTAAGGGTTTTAGGCACATGATAGAAATTGCCAGACAATCCGTTCCAGATGGGTATGGTAATTCATATTTTTGGGTAAAACCGCCACGCTTAGTCCCTTTGCATATGGTTCGCGAAGTACCAGGTAGACTGCTATATGACGGAACTTCAGTGGAACCCATTAATGAAGCGGAAACCATCGAGGCCGTCCGTGAGTTAGTTGAAGATGGCGCAAAATGCATTGCCGTTTGCTTGCTACATTCTTATGCAAATTCTGAACATGAACAAAAGATTGGGGAGCTTATTAACAAACATTTCCCAGATGTTTTCGTGTCATTATCAAGTGAAGTTCTTCCTGAATACAGAGAGTATGAACGGGCTATGACTACTCTTGTTGATGTTTTGGTTAAACCCTATTGCCAAACTTATCTTCAGCATGCAGCAGACAAAATTGCTTCCCAGTCCAAAGAAACACCATTTCTAATCATGCAATCGAGCGGAGGTGTTGTAAAACACTCTACTGCAGCACAAAAACCAGTAACTATGCTTTTATCTGGACCTGCAGCCGGTATCTTGGGTGCAATTCATATGGCTAAGCTAGCCGGATATGATGATATTCTCACAAGTGATGTTGGTGGAACATCAACAGATGTATCAATCATCGAAGATCAGACTCCGATGTACACATCATCATCTATGGTTGAATCCTATCCTGTAAAAACACCAATGTTAGATATCGTAACCGTTGGTTCTGGCGGGGGGTCAATCGCATGGACAGATGATTACGGCAATCTTAAGGTTGGCCCTCAAAGTGCTGGGGCTGATCCTGGTCCAATATGCTATGGTAATGGAGGAGTTGAGCCAACTGTTACTGATGCCGCACTAGTTTTAGGTCGTTTACCAAGTGAATTGATTGGTGGAGAAATTCAACTTGATAGTAACGCTGCACGTGCGGCTTTCGAAACTTTGGGTAAACAGCACGATATGTCTGCGGAAGAGGTAGCCGCAGGTGTACTTGAACTTGCTGCTATCAGTCAGGTTTTTGGCATTAGACAAGTAACAACTACCCGAGGACGTGACCCTAGCAATTATACAATGGTTGCTTTTGGGGGCGCAGGAGGACTATTTGCAACAGAGGTTGCGGATTTTCTTAATATTACAACTATTTTATCGCCACCCAATCCTGGCAATCTCTGCGCCCTTGGATTACATGTTTCTGATGTGAGACGAGACTATATAAGAACCTTAGTTCGTTGCCAGTCATCAGCTGATAAAAATGAAATTATCAATACCTGGGATGAAATAGCAAGTCAGGGGTTAGCAGATATTGAAGCTGAAGGAATTCCCAAAGACCGAATCCGATTAATTTATGTCGCTGATATGCGTTACTTAGGTGAAGGGCATGAAGTTCAGGTTACCATTCCTGATGGTCTTTCAAAAGATAAGGCTGTTAACTTTGCGTGGGAAAAATTTCATGATGTACATAATGAAACTTTTGGATTTCATTATAAAGGTGAACAAGACGTTGAAATTGTTAATCTTAGAGTACAAGCAATTGGTGAACAATATAGACCTCAAATTGAAGTTGATAAAGGGCCTGCAAGCCCAAGTAAACCCAAAGCAAGCCGACCAACATATTGGGATTCATGGATTGAAAGCCCGATTTATGATCGAACAAACTTACAATCAAACCAATTAATTTCGGGACCAGCTATAATCGAGGAATATGGATCAACTATTGTTGTACCAGCAAACTGGTCAGCAACTCGTGATGATTATGGCAACCTGATCATGAAAAAAGCAATCGGGGGTTAAATCATATGTCCAAAGCAAATAAAACAAAGAAATTAGGCCCAATTGAATTAGAAGTCATTCATGGCACTATCCGAGCAGCTGAACTGGAAATTGAGGCTGCGGTGGAGCGAACAGCTCGCTCACCAATGATACGGGATCAGCATGATTATAGAGTGGCTCTTTTTGATGCAAAAGGTCGAAAGCTTACTGGAAGATCTTACTCTGCAATTGTTGAGCCTGTATTTGAATATTTTGGTGAAGATAATATTTTCCCCGGTGATGTGTTTTTCTGGAATGACCCTTATAATTCATGCGGTGGCATTGGACATGTTCCTGATCTTTGCACAACTGTGCCAATTTTCCATGAAGATCGATTGATTGGTTTCTCGCAAGTATTCGGGCATCATGATGACGTTGGTGGATCTGTCCCCGGCAGTTTACCTGTCCATGCGACTGATAGCTGGATGGAAGGTTTACTTGTTCCTCCTATTAAGATGTATGACCGCGGCGTATTAAATGAAGCAGCGTTTAATATTGTAACGAGAAACTCTCGTCTCTCTGATCATCTAGCAGGGGATATGGATGCCGAGATTGGTGCCGCTAAACTAGGGTCTCGCCGTATTGTAACTTTAGCCGAGCGTTATGGCATTGATACATTAGAAATGGCATTTGATGAAATTCTGTCAAATACGGCAGAAATTTTTCGCCGAGAAATATTCCCAAAAATTGAGGATGGCACTTATCATTATGAAGATTATATAGAAAATGATGGTGTAGATGAATCACGGCTTCATGCATTGCGTGTAACCATGACAAAAACATCTGAAAAGATAACGCTAGATTTTACCGGCACAGATCCAGAAGCTCGCGGCCCAATTAACTGGGCAATTGATGAAATGGATGGCAGGTACTTCAGAAAATGGATGGCTCCTGTATTACGATCATTAGCCGATACACCTGAGCGAGCGGCAGAGATTGACTGTAATGAAGGGGTTCTAGATGTCATTGATGTTATATTCCCAGAAAAGGGGACTCTTATAACTCCAACTTTTGGAAAACCAACTGGCATGCGTTTCTTTCTCATGCTGAGAACTCTCGGTGTTTTTGCGGCCTGCTTAACAAAAGCCTCTAAAGGTAAGATGCCTGCTGACCATGAGACTATTAGAATTTGGGGACTTGCCGGTGGTAATAGTTCAGAGGATTTCTTTTTGTTTAGAGAAGTGTTAGGAGGCGGTGGACCTGGAAGACCTTGGGCGGATGGATCTGATGTGGTTCATATCGTCCCAAACTCAAGAAATCTTCCGGCCGAATTTTCTGAAACACGTTATCCCATATTCATAGAAAAGTTAGGCTTAAAGGAAGATTCTGCTGGCCCAGGGTACCGGCGCGGTGGATTTGGATATGATAAGCAAATTAAGACTTTAACTGATGTTAGACTGATTTCTAACGCAGATCGATCAGTTCTAAGCTGCTATGGTTCTTATGGCGGGAAGGCTGGACAAAATTATCAAGTTTCAGTGATTAATCAAAATGGCGAAGATAAAACCCATCCAGGAATGTGCGATACTGTAAAAGTTGAAGCAGACGATAGTGTTCGCATTATTACAACTGGAGGTGGTGGTTGGGGCGATCCACTTAAGCGTGAAGTAGAAAAGGTTGTTTATGATCTACAATGTGGTTTAATCTCTGAAACTTCTGCTCTAAATGATTATGGGGTCATTGTTTCCAAACAAGGCCGAAAGTGGTCCGCTGACTTAGAGAAGACCGAACAGCACAGAGCAAAGATGAGGAATGAAAATGGTCATCTTGCTATGTTTGATAGAGGTGAAGCATTTACTAAATTAAAAAGTCAGGGAAAAATTGATTATCCTGAGGGCTGGACTGATCCAGACGAAGGCTGGCTTGTATAATAGACATAGGGGTTAGAATTTAATGAAAATAAGCCAGTCACTCACGGTATCCTGTAGCCCTGATAAAGCTTGGGCCTTCTTTCAAGACATACCAAATGTAGCCACCTGTTTTCCCGGAGCTACATTGACAGAAGACCGAGGTAACGGAGAATATCTGGGTAACGTCTTAATCAAACTAGGCCCATTTAATGCAACATTTAGCGGTGAAGCAAAACATATCCCAAATAATGAAACAATGTCTGGCAATGTGGATGGCAAGGGGATAGACAAAAAAGGGGGATCCAGATCAAGATTGTCTTTACAATATAAACTGTCTGAAAAAGACGGTTTAACTCTTGTTGATTTTGAAGCAGATATTCAACTAGCTGGGCCTATTGCACAATTTGGACGTGTCGGCGTTATTGAAGAAGCTAGCCAATTGCTGATTGAAGAGTTTGTTCAGAACGTAGAAACTAAGATTGCAGATAACTCTAGTGATGCGGATTCGGCGATGAGTTCAAATGATAGTGTCTTAAATCACACACAAAGCAAAAAAACAGAAAAACCTCGCGGATTAAGTGCTTCAAGACTACTTTGGTCTTTACTAAAACGATATTTAAGCAAACTGTTTTCTAGAAAATAAATTGATATAACCATCCATATTTTGGAGGATAAAATGGAATATCGCACTTCACATATGACACAGATGGAAATTGGACAGGCCATTGCTAATGGCAGAGCTGTGATTGTTCCAACTGGTGCTACCGAGGCGCATGGCCCTCATATGCCTACAGATACTGATACCCACCAATCAGAATATATTGCGATAGAATTAGCAAAACGTATTAATGCCGTTGTAATGCCACCTGTTGCTTACGGTATTTCAAAAACTTTTGAAAAGTTTCCTGGAACAGTATCTCTGTCAATTCCTACCTATCAGCTCATGTTATCAGAAATAGGATTTGGCCTAATTCAACAAGGCTTTAAACATATCATTCTTCTAAACGGAAATAGACCTAGTGGAACAGCTAATGATCAAGTAGCAAGACATCTGATTGATGAATATGATGAAGAATATGATTTCATGGTATCGGCAGTAAGTTACTGGGAGCCTGCCGCAGATAAGATACATGCCCTGCGTAAATCTGAAGAAGGGGGAATGGGTCATGCTGGAGAAATGGAAACTTCTTTTCAACTTGCCACTCGCCCTGAACTTGTGAAAATGGAATTGCTAGAAGGCGCTCATTATGGACCTGTTGGCTGGGATCTGGTTGCACCAACAAATCCAACCCGGACATATGTAAAGCGCCCTCGTCCACAAGCTGGACATGCTGCAATTTTTGGTGACCCTTCTCATGCTTCTGCCGAAATGGGACACTCATGTATTGACGTTATAGTAGACGCATTACATGAGACTTTTAAAAATATAAAAGGTTCGTATGAAGACAGGTCTTAATATCACTAACGGCGCTAATTAAGTTTTATGGCTTAGTATTGATTATTGGTCTCCAACCAAGATCACTTGATATATTATGTGACATGAGCATTAAGTTTTGTTTTAATTCTTCACAAGAGATTTCATCATTAGCTAAATTGCTCAGATAAACAAAACACACACATCCTGCTATATTATTTTGGTTGTCGAATATTGGCGCTGCCATTGAACCGGTATGAGGTTGAACATCTGCAAATGTTTTAGCAAATTTATTTTCCCTAACTTCATCCAGAACTTCTCTGAGTTGAACGGGATCAGTAATTGTTTTCGCAGTCAAAGCGTCTAGAGGATTTGATAGATAATCATCAATAAAATCAGAAGGAGAGAAAGCTAAAAGTACATGACCCTTAGAACCAGTATGTAATGGTAGATGATGTCCATATTGGGCTTTTGATATCGGGTGTTGTTGCCGTTTTTCCGCATGTATAACTACTGAGTAATTTCCAATTCGTTCAACAATCTGAACGTCAGCATTTCTTATCTTATTGGCTCTGGCTAGATATTCAAGGGAAGACGTCAATGCTCTATTATTACTAAGATATGAAGATCCAAGATACCACATTCTGGCACCAATTTCATATCTGTTAGTAGTCTCATCACGAGTAATGAATTGTGCTTTTTCTAGTTTTTTAGTTGTACGGTGAACAGTAGCCCAAGGGATATTTAAAGCCTTTGTAATATCAACTACTCGACAGGGTTGTCTTGCAATCAGATCTAAAATTACAAAAGCTCTATCCATACCTGACGATGGATTTGTATCAAATGAAAATAAATTATTTTCATTTTTGCTTTTATTCGAAATTTTAGCCATTCTTTTCCTTTACAATTAAATACCCAAGCAAAGTTAAGAGCCGAAGTATATTAATGGTAAATGTATCTTGTTAGTTAAATATCATTTAATGCATCTATAACATGATATATTATTTTCGTAAAATTATATTGATTTAAGAGAACATGATGAATGATGAACTATGGAAAAACTCTGCTTGTACGATTGTAGACGCGTTACATTCAAAAACCATAAAGCCAACTGACGTCCTTCATGCGCTAGAGTCACGATGTGCATCAATTAACGAAAAGATTAATGCCCTACCAACCCTTTGTTTTGATCGTGCATATGAGGCAGCTTTAAAAATTGAAACAAAGGCAGAAGCAAAAATTAGTCATGATTCTAATTATCCATTCTACGGATTACCCATTCCAATAAAAGATTCTTATAAAGTAGCAGGAGTTCGTACAACATTTGGTTCGCTTGCTTTTGAACACTACATTCCTGATTGTTCAGATCTCATTGTGCAAACCATTGAAAATGCTGGCGGTATAATTTTCGCTAAATCAAATACCCCTGAGTTTGAAGCAGGAGCAAGTACATTTAATGAAGTCTTCGGATTTACAAGAAATCCGTGGAATACGTTACACTCTGCGGGTGGATCTTCTGGGGGAGCAGCCGCTTCTGTTGCTTCTGGAATGGCCTTTATTGCACAAGGGTCTGATTTTGCATGCTCATTGCGTTATCCTGCCTCATTTTGCGGGGTAGTTGGTCTTCGTCCAACCCCAGGCCTTATTCCACAAGGGCCAGGAAAATTATCTTATCAGGCATTGTCTGTTCTAGGACCTATAGCAAGAACTGTTGATGACATAGGTTTAGCGATGGATGGGTTTTGTGATTTTAATCCGCGTGACCCACTTTCAAGCCCTATAAAATATCCTCCGAATGTTTTTAGACGAGCCGCTGAAAGCCCTGCTGCGCCAAAGAGTTTTGCATATTCACCAGATCTAGGCCAGGCCGTTGTAACGAAAGAGGTAAAAGAAATAGTTAACAATGCCGTCAACAAACTATCTAGCCATAGCCTTAACATGGCGGTTGAACATCCTGCATTAGATGAATGCCATGAGGCGTTTAATACTCTTAGGGCCTTTCAGTTTGCAACAGTCTGGGGTGATGTAATGATTGCAAACAAAGATAAGCTAAAGCCAGAAGTTATCTGGAACATTGAGAAGGGATTGAAACTAGACGCAGACACTCTTGCAAATGCTGAACATATGCGATCTGAGTTACGCCTCAAAATGATAGAGTTTCTGGAGCAGCATAATTTTTTAATCACACCTACCACACCCGTAGCACCACCAAAAGTAGAGGAAAGATTTGTTAAATCTATTGAAGGTGAAGAAATGAAAACATATCTCGATTGGCTTGCATTAGGATATGCTGTCACAATAACAGGATGCCCTACAATCGCTATTCCATGTGGCGTAAGCAAAATGGGATTGCCTATTGGCCTACAAATTATTGGGCGCCCTTATGATGAGCTGAATCTATTAAAATTTGCAGCTTGGGCTGAGCATATTTTAATCGAAGAAATGGCTTGTGAAAAAAATGACTTAATTTCCTTGATTTAATTAAAGCTATACTCACAATATGGTTGACAACTTTATTTTTATATATCTAAATTAATATAATGTATCCATCTAGTGGATATTAAGGTATGCTTATTTTAGATGAATTTAATTTATGGCCACATAGTTAGGAGAAGTTGAGATGAAGCCCCCAGTTTTTGATTATTTGACGCCTTCATCATTAACAGAAGCAACTAAAGCCGTTAATGAAATTCCAGGAGCTATGATCATAGCGGGTGGCCAAAGCCTTATACCAGCACTCAATTTTAAACTAGCCTGGCCGTCTGCATTAATTGATATTCGGAACATTCCTGATTTGGATAAAATACAAATTAATGACGATGAAATCGCTGTCGGTGCTCGCGTTCGTCATTGTGATGTGGAAAAAGATCAGCGCATTGGCAAATTGCACCCAATTATACACAAAGCAATGGCTTATGTTGCACATTCACCAATTCGGAATCGTGGAACAGTTGTAGGAAGCATTTGTCATGCTGACGCTGCAGCAGAAATGCCACTGATTCTTGTGCTAACAGACGGATATGTTACAGCGACAAGTGTTGATGGCAACCGAACAATAGCTGCACATGATTTTTTTAAATTTCATATGACAACAACACGGCATGATAATGAAATAATTCAAAGTGCTCACTTTCCTCTTCCAAATTCTATGGGCGGTTATTCCTTTCAAGAGTTTGCTAGGCGGAGTGGTGATTACGCTATTGCTGCCATAGCATGCTTGATGACTCTGGATAATAGTGGAAAAGTTGAGGAAGTTAAAATTGCCGGATGTGGAATTTCACAACGTCCTATCAGGCTTAACAATGTTGAGCAGATAGTTATTGGATCAAATCTCACAGAAAATGATTTAAGTCAGGCAATGGAAGCGTTAGGTGAATCCGTTACATCGCCGGATGATATACATGCAACAAATAAATACCGAAAGCATTTAGCAAAGAAATTACTATCAAAATCGTTGATTGAAGCAAAGGAAAGAGCACAAAAGAGGAAATTATCATGAAAACGGTTAAAAAATTAACACCTTCCAAATCAACGGATCCAACGAGAAAAATTTCCTTAACGGTGAATGGCGAAGCTGTTGAAAGGGAAGTTAGTGTTAGGATGCTTCTTTCTGATTTTATTAGACATGAATTGGGACTAACTGGCACTCATGTTGGATGCGAGCATGGTATTTGCGGCGCATGTACGATCATGGTGAATGGGGAATCGTCTCGTTCTTGTGCCATCCTTGCTGTCCAGGCTGATGGCATGGATTTAAGAACGATAGAGAGTGTGGCAGATAAGGATGGTTGTTTGCATCCCATTCAACAGGCCTTTCAGGATAGCCATGCACTACAGTGTGGTTACTGCACCCCAGGAATGATTATGAATATACTGAGTGAGTTTGAGTCTAACTCAAAAATTGATACCTCTGATGAGGGTATTCGTGAACTTCTTTCTGGAAATCTTTGCCGTTGCACAGGATATGCAAACATTGTTGAAGCGGTTCGCGTTGCAGCAGAACGTATGGGGAAAAGCTAATATAGCCAGATATAACTAGATAGGGTTAAAACATGTCTACCAGAACATTTGGAACACGCGTTAAAAGAAATATAGATCCAAAATTTCTTCGTGGAGAGGGATCCTACGTTGATGACATTGATTTACCTGGAGCACTACACGCAACTTTTGTCAGAAGTCCATTTGCTCGGGCTAAAATTAATAAAATAGATGTTCAAGACGCACTTAATATGGAAGGTGTTATGGCCGTTTATACGTGCGATAACATAGGCAACTTAGATATTGAGCTTCCCCTATTAATACCTCATGATTGCATGAAAGATGCACGTACTCAACGACCCCTTGCTCGTGATGATGTTTATTACGTTGGTCAAACAGTTGCTATGGTTGTTGCAATCAATCGGTATGTTGCAGAAGATGCTGCCCTTTTAATCGACGTTGATTATGAACCATTGCCAGTTGAAGTTGATCTGGAAAAGGCGGTTCAGGATAGTGCTCCTTTGGTGCACCCAACTCACCCAAATAATATAGCGGCTGATTTGGTTCAAGTTTCAGGTGATCCAGACGCTGCGATTTTAAAAGCTGATCATGTTACAAAAATACGTGTTGAAGTAGAACGCTCTACTGCTGCATCAATGGAAACACGCTCTGTGGCGGCTCGATATGATAGAGTTTCTGGTGAGTTGACTGTATGGGATGGCACACAGGCACCATTGACAGTACGCGGTGGATTAGCATCAATCTTTGAAATGGATGAAGATAAAGTCAGAGTTATTGCACCAGATGTTGGCGGCGGCTTTGGCCAAAAGGTTATGTTCCCCTATCCTGATGAGTTACTAGTGCCTATGGCGGCTATGGAACTCGGATACCCAGTTAAATATATTGAAGACAGAAGAGAAAACTTTATTGGCTCTAATCAGGAGCGCAAGCAGATACATGATATAGAGCTTTATGCAACAAAAGAAGGTGAAGTATTAGCACTCAAGGACTTCTTTTTGCATGATACAGGTGCATTTATTCCATATGGCATTGCGATTGCTCAAGTTGCTTCAACATCAATTGCCGGACCCTATAAAATACCCAATATCCATGTTCATTTTCAGGCTGTTTACACACCAACAATTACAATAACCCCTTATCGGGGCTGTGGTCGCCCACAGGCATGTTTCGCTATTGAGCGCGCAATGGATCAACTTGCAGACGAGCTAGGCATCAGTCGATTTGAAATTCGTCGCAAAAACCTGATTACTGATGATCAATTTCCATATGCGCGAGAAGGTCTAATGTTTGCGGATGGCCTGCGCGTTTCGATGGATAGTGGGCAATATATCCGCGCTTTAGACATGATAGAGGAAAAAATTGGTGCGAAAGACTTCCCAAAAATGCAGGAACAAGCCCGTAACGAGGGAAAGCACCTAGGCCTAGGCCTAGCATTTTATGTTGAAGGAACAGGTCTTGGCCCATATGAAGGTGGTCATATAAAAATACATCCCATTACAGGAAAAGTTTATGTAAACACAGGCTTATCCGGCCAAGGTCAGGGTCACGATACCGTATTCGCCCAGATTGTAGCTGATCAGCTTGGTGTTAAAGTTGAGGATGTTATTCTTACTGAAGGCGATAGTGGTGCCTTTGATTGGGGGGTAGCAACATTTGCTAGCCGTGCCGCTGTTGTATCTGGAAATGCAATTCATAAAACTGCTAAAATTGTTCGTAAGAAAACAATTGTGGCGGCGGCAAATATGCTTGAAGTTGGGGAAGACGAAGTTGAACTCCGTGATGGACATGCATGGGTAGTTAACAGTAACAGATGTGTTTCTCTTGCTGCGGTTGCAACTGCAACAAACCCCTTACGTTATGCTTTTAATGAAGCTGCTAAAGCCGCTACACAATTTGCCCCGGCTAGTAAACATGATGGCCCTGCCCTTGATGAAGGGCAGTCACCTGGATTAGAAGCGACTGATTACTATAGCCCGTCTTGTGCTACATGGGCATATGGTGTTCATGCGGCCATAGTCGAAGTTGATGATGTAACTTGCTCAGCAAAAATAGTAAAATATGTGCTGATACATGATTGTGGAAACATGATTAATCCCACAATTGTTGAAGGTCAAGTCATGGGTGGTTTAGCCCAGGGAATAGCAGGCACCCTTTATGAAAAAATTGAAATCGATGAAGATGGTAATATTGCTAATGCTAATTTTGTAGATTTTCTAGTTCCATACGCTACAGAGATTCCACCTGTTGAAATCTATCATTTAGAAACACCTTCACCACTAAATCCACTTGGTGTAAAAGGTGTAGGTGAAGCAGGCTGTATCGCTGTTGGAGCAACTATTGCATCAGGTCTTGCAGATGCATTAGAAAAATTTAACAAACCAAAGTTTCTGTCTTTGCCAATAACCCCAAGCATGATCTTTGACGTGATTAGCGATGAGGTAAAAAATTAATAAGAAGAATAACAATTAAATTAAGATAATAATAAAAGAAAAAAACATGAATTATACAAACTAAACAAGGGAGGTAATGATGAAAAAACTATTAACCACAAGCTTGATGATTATCATTGGCTTTTTTTCAATAACAAAAGCCGCACAAGCAGAGCAAATTATCAAAGGTGATCCTAAGCCTGCAATGATAATCTTTTCACAAAAAAATGATGGTGGATGGTCACAAGCACTTGATGAAGCTCGCCAAAAGGTTGAGGCTGAACTCGGAATTAGAATACCTGTTGTTGAAAATGTCCCAGAAAATGCTGCCGCAGTGAAACCTGCAGTCGAGCTATTCATTGACCGTGGACATAATATTATTATTGGGTCAGCTTTTGGCTATTCCGATGCCTTTAAAGAACTTGCAGAGAAACATCCAGATGTTGTTTTTCTTAATCCAGCTGGCACAACTAATTCAAATAATTTAATGTCTTTCTATGGTAGAACCTACGAAAGTCAATATTTATGTGGCATGGCTGCTGGAGCCATTTCAAAAAGCGGCAAACTAGGGTTTGTTGCAGCAAACCCATTTGGTTTAGTTAACTGGACTGTAAATGCATATGCGATGGGTGCTCAACAGATGAACCCAGATGCTACAGTTACGGTTATATTCACAGGTGCTTGGAATGATCCTGTTAAGGAAAGAGCAGCTGCAGAGGCCCTGACAGAGCAAGGAATTGATGTTATTGGTCAGCATGTGGATACGCCAACCCCACAAATAGTATCTAAAGAAAAAGGTATATATGGAACAGGACATCATCGCGATTTATCTGAATTTAGTGCGGCTACCCAATGTTCTTCAGTATGGGTTTGGGAACGGTTCTTGACCCCAGAAATTAAGAAAATTGCAGATGGTACATGGGAATCGTCTCAGTGGGGTGCATTCCTATCTATTTCTCAAGGCGGTACAGATATTGCCTGTTGTGGAGATGCAGTTTCTGATGCTGATAAATCAAAAATTATGAAAGCACGTGATGAAATCATGGCAGGCAAGCATGTTTTTGCTGGCCCACTTAAGGACGCATCAGGCACAGTTCGTGTAAATGAAGGTGAAGTTCTTAGTGATGGGGATTTATGGGGAATGGACTGGTTTGTTGATGGTGTAATTAGCCAATAACCAAAAACTCAGGCAGGTAAGAAATAAATGCCAAAAATCTCCAGTCTTAAAAACTTGATTGAAATGATGAAAATCACCAAATCCTTTGGTGATTTTCTTGCTATTGACAACGTAAACTTTAACCTAAGGCGTGGTGAAATTCATGCATTATTAGGTGAGAATGGTGCCGGCAAATCTTCACTAATGAATGTTCTTTCGGGCATCTATGCTCAAGATGAAGGTCAAATAAAGTTTGATGGTAATACTGTAGATATCACCGGTCCAGCCATGGCAAGGTCACTCGGCATTGGTATGGTTCATCAGCATTATAAATTAGTTTCAAATTTTTCTGCTCTAGACAATATTGCTCTGACAGTGTCAGATGGCAACTATCAATCAAAAATTCGTAACTTACGAAAAATAATTATTTCAAAAATGGCCGAAATTGGTTTTCATCTAGACTTAGATAAACCAGTAAGTACACTTTCTGTTGCTGAACAACAACGTGTTGAAATTCTTAAGGTCCTAATTGGAGGAGCTAAAGTTATTATTCTTGATGAACCAACGGCTGTGTTGACTGACGAGGAGTCAAAGGGGTTCTTCAAAACCATAAAATTATTAGTAAGTTCAGGTGCATCAGTAATTTTAGTAACTCATAAGCTAAAAGAGGCTATGAATTATGCAGATCGTATTACTGTCATGCGTGGTGGTCAGATTATTGATACTGTTTTACCCAAAGATTTATCTGAGGAAGAGTTAATCAGTTTAATAGTTGGTGAAATTATTATTGAAGCACCAATTTTGTCAAGAAGCATTGGGCAAACTAAAATATCACTTCAAAACCTTAATTCTACTTCACATAATGGCTTAGTTGCTCTTAGAGATGTTTCATTTGATATCAGAGCGGGTGAAATTTATGGCATTGCTGGAGTCGGGGGGAATGGTCAGGCTGAATTAGCATCAGCACTTATAGGGTTGTCAAAACTCAATAATGGGGCAATCTATTTGGATGGTTATGGTGATATTTCAATTATGCGTCCTGATCAAAGACGTAACTGTGGACTTGTTTATATTCCAGCTGATCGCCAAAAATACGCTCTTGCTGGGCAGCTAAGCGTAACTTTAAACTATGCTATTTCGGGTTTGCTAAGACATGAATTTGGTGGCTGGCTTAAGGTAAACAGTTCTAAAGCTTATGAACAGGCATCAACAGCATTCAAAGAATTTGATATTATGGGAGTGCGGAATTTAAATCAAAATGTGGCGTCTCTATCCGGAGGAAATGCTCAGAAGCTTGTAATTGCAAGGGAATTCTCTTCAAACCCATCTTTTGTTATCGCTCATAGTCCCAGTCGGGGTCTTGATCTACGTGCAACAGCAGCCATAAGAGCTCAGCTTCGCTTGGTAAGAGACAATGGAGCAGCTGTCCTTTTGATTAGTGAAGATCTCGATGAAATTTTGTTACTTTCTGACTCAATAGGAGTAATTAATGGGGGAAGAATAGTTGCAGAGTTTGAATCACCTATTGATAGGCAAGATATTGGAAAAGCGATGGTTAATTAAATTCTATGACTATTCTTCCAAAAAATCGTCTCAATCTGGAAATTCGTGAACCAGTAGGATTATTAGCAAAAACTCTTATATTGCTGATATCTATTCTTTTTGGTCTTACTATTTCCATATTTATACTCATGGCATCTGGGGTTAATGCTTCAGATTTATGGAATGAATTTATTGTATATATTTTCACAAGTCAGAAAAATCTATCTGCTGTTTTGATACAGGCTGTTCCATTGATAATAGTAGGGTTATCAGCTGCCGTAGCCTTTCGTGCAAAATTTTGGAATATTGGAATAGAAGGGCAGATGATTTTTGGGGCAATTGCTGCCACATATATTGCTATTAATGATATTGGACCCGAGTCTATGCGGCTTACACTAATGTTTTTAGCAGCAGCGGCTGGTGGTATTGGATGGATTATTCTACCCGCCATAATAAAAATTAGATTAAATGTTAATGAAATTATTTCCACACTATTAATGAATTACATTGCTTTTAATTTCTTACTTCACCTTTTATATGGTTCCTGGCGTGATCCTGTGAGTGGCTTTCCAAACTCTCAGCAATTTGAATCTTTTGAAGTTTTACCTTTGATCGGTTGGCAAAGCCTTAATTTTTCAATTGTAATTGCTATTTTGCTTGTAGGATTAATTTTTTGGCTTTTTCAATTTTCAAGATTTGGATTTCTACTTCGTTTTCTTCATAGTAATACTGATATGGCGCAATCGATAGGTATAAGAGTTGGTGTTTCCATCGTTCTGGTAACAATTATTTCCGGTGCTCTTGCTGGTATATCTGGCTTTGTAGTAAGTGCGGGAATAGAAAGTCGTATGACACAATCCTTTTTTGTCGGCTTTGGGTTCTCAGGAATTTTAATTGCATTTCTTGCACGGGAAAATCCAATTGGTGTCTTAATTGTTTCAGTAATATTTGCAATTCTAGTTATTGGTGGCCAGAGCCTCCAAGTTTTCTATCAAATCCCTTTTGCAATGGTGCAATTAATACAAGCTATTATTGTAATGTGTGTTGCTGGATCTGAATTTTTTATACGTTATCAAATTTCTATACTTAAAAGGTAAAGAGATGGATTTTGTAATTTTTTGGTTATCTAACGTCCCTAGCTTTGCTGCTCCTTTTGCACTCGGTGTTCTTGGTATGATCATTTGTGAACGATCTGGAGTCCTTAACCTTGGTGCTGAAGGATTTGTTCTTGTTGGAGCCATGTCTGGAGCAGGAGTTTTAATTAGCTTAGGAAATTATCCAATCTCGGCACTGATTATTGCTGGTTTATGTGCATCAACTCTTGGTTTATTATTTGCTTTTTTAGTTGTTTTGCTAAGGGTCAATCAAGTTATCGCAGGCTTGATTATGGTGTTCTTAGCGCAAGGCCTTACAAGTTTAATTTCAAGGAATATGGAATGGGTAAATAAACCTTTTGATGGTCTTGGCCGTTTAGATTTTGGCTTATTAACCAAAATTCCATTCCTAGGCCCGATTATTTTTGGGCAAGACATTATCGTCTATTCGACTATTTTTCTGTATCTGCTTTCTTTTTATTTTATATATCGAACCAATATCGGATTACAAATTCGTGCTGTCGGAGAGAACCCTGAAGCCGTTGATGCCGCAGGTGGTAATGTCATCCTTTTAAGGCTAATAGCAATCCTAATAGGTGCTTTTTTCCTTGGTGTTGCAGGAGGTTACCTAACTGTTGTAGTGGCTAAAATTTGGGTTGACGGCATCTCAGGTGGTAGGGGTTGGATCATTATTGCATTAGTAATTTTTGCAAGATGGCGTCTATGGCGTTCAATTATTGGCGCAGTCTTATTTGGATGTATAGAGGCTTTAATACCAAGGTTGGCGGCTGTTGGTGTCCAACTACCTCAATACTTTATTCTTATGCTTCCATACGTTGTAACTTTAGTTGTAATGATTTGGTCGAATGTTAAGGGAGATAACCAACAGGATGCACCCCTAGCTCTTGGAAAACCATACCTTCGGGAAGAAAGGCTTTAACCTTTTTCCTAAAATTTTTATTAATTAATAATGATGTAAAGATAGACCTTGAGTATAAATGAACCAATTTGAAAGAACCATTATGGAGTAAGTCATGTGCGGTATTGTTGGACTTTTCTTGAAAGATGACGCCCTGAAACCCCTGCTGGGTGAAATGCTGAGTGCAATGTTAGTCACTATGACTGATCGCGGGCCCGATAGTGCTGGCATTGCCATTTATGGTGATGACGTGGCTGGCCAGATGAAAATTACTGTTCAGTCGAGCCAGCCAGATAGTGATTTTCCCGTGCTAGAAAAAGATTTATCAGAACACCCTCAACTGGTTAGAGAATCTCTTCATATTCAGATACGCGACACCCATGCGGTGATATCCGTGGCTGAAAGCGATAGAGATCATATCCTCACTCTCATCAAGGATAAGCACCCAAATATCCGCGTGATGAGTCAGGGCCAGAGCATTGAAATATATAAAGAAGTCGGTCTGCCCAAAGATGTTGTGAGCCGCTTTGCTCTAACACAAGCAACAGGAAGCCATGGTATTGGCCATACCCGTATGGCAACAGAATCCGCGGTAACCACGCTTGGTGCGCATCCTTTTTCAACAGGAAGCGATCAATGTCTTGTCCATAATGGATCATTATCCAATCACAATATGTTGCGGCGGAAACTGCGTGCTGAAGGGGTTGACATTCAAACCGAAAATGATAGTGAGGTGGCTGCTGCCTATTTGTCTGCACGGATGAGCGAGGGCTTAAGTCTGGGCGAAGCTCTTACCTCTGCACTCAATGATCTGGATGGATTTTTCACCTTTGTCGTTGGAACAAAAACCGGTTTTGGCGTATTGCGCGACCCGATTGCCTGTAAACCCGCGGTCATGGCAGAAACCAAAGCCTATGTTGCCTTTGGTTCTGAATATCGGGCACTGGTTAATCTGCCAGCGATTGATAACGCTAAAGTATGGGAACCTGAACCCGCTGAAGTTTATTTCTGGAGCCATTAAATGACTACTATTGATCTATCTGAGAACGGCTTACGCCATCTCAATGAGACCTTGCAAAGCCAAACCCAAGGCACGAACCAACAAGATTGGGAAATTATCAATCCGCGCGGCAGCCATGCTATCGCTGTTGGTCTGGATGCCCCTATTCATGTCACGGTATCCGGATCAACCGGATATTATTGCGGCGGCATGAATAAACAGGCCAGCATCACTGTTAAAGGTTCTGTGGGGCCGGGGGTTGCTGAAAACATGATGTCTGGCATGGTCGTGGTTGAAGGCGACGCCAGCCAATATGCCGGAGCGACAGGTCGTGGTGGTACGCTGGTAGTGCGCGGCAATGCTGCGTCGCGTTGCGGCATTTCCATGAAAGGCATTGATATTGTGGTTGAGGGTAATATCGGTCATATGTCGGCCTTTATGGCCCAACGCGGTAATTTGGTGGTGTTAGGTGACGCAGGTGAGGCGCTGGGGGATTCGCTTTATGAAGCGCGGCTTTATGTGCGCGGCACAGTCAAAAGCCTTGGCGCGGATTGTATCGAAAAAGAGATGCGACCAGAACATCTGGCGCAACTGGCAGAATTGCTTGAACGCTCCGGAACAGACGCTGACCCATCCACGTTTCGCCGTTATGGCTCTGCTCGCCAGCTCTATCATTTTAACGTAGATAACGCGTCTGCATATTGAGGCCAGATATGACTGATAAACCGTCCAAACTGCCCCGTACCATACCGGTTCAATCCGCAACCTTTACCCCTGCTGTTAATGCCGAAATCAGACGCGCGGCGGCCACTGGCATTTATGATATTCGCGGCGGCGGCACGAAACGAAGCGTGCCACATTTTGATGACTTACTGTTTCTTGGGGCGTCTATTTCGCGGTATCCTCTAGAAGGCTATCGTGAGAAATGCGCAACCAATATCACGCTTGGCACCCGATTTGCCAAAACACCCATTGAGCTGGATATCCCTATCACCATTGCTGGGATGAGTTTTGGCGCCCTATCCGGACAAGCCAAAGAGGCTTTAGGTCGGGGGGCAACCGCCGCTGGAACATCCACCACAACGGGCGATGGTGGCATGACCGAGGAAGAACGCAGCCATTCCCGGTTATTGGTGTATCAATATCTGCCTTCGCGGTATGGCATGAACCCTGATGATTTGCGCCGTTGTGATGCGATTGAGGTTGTTGTTGGGCAGGGCGCTAAACCCGGTGGTGGTGGGATGTTGCTAGGCCAAAAGATTAGCGACCGCGTTGCTGGCATGCGTGATCTTCCTGCTGGCATTGATCAACGGTCGGCTTGCCGTCATCCGGATTGGACGGGGCCTGATGATTTGGAAATCAAAATTCTTGAGCTGCGTGAAATCACGGGCTGGGAAAAACCGATCTATGTCAAAGTCGGTGGCGCACGCCCTTATTTTGATACCGCCCTTGCGGTGAAATCCGGCGCCGATGTTGTTGTGCTTGATGGGATGCAAGGCGGAACCGCCGCCACCCAAGATGTATTTATTGAACATGTTGGCATTCCCATTCTTGGCTGTATCAGACCCGCTGTGCAAGCGTTGCAAGATTTAGGAATGCACCGCAAAGTGCAACTGATTGTCTCTGGCGGTATTCGTAACGGCGCAGATGTGGCAAAGGCATTGGCATTGGGGGCAGATGCGGTATCCATTGGCACTGCGGCATTGATCGCTATCGGTGACAATGACCCTAAATGGGAAGACGACTATCAAAAACTGGGAACAACCGCCGGGGCTTATGATGATTGGCATGAGGGCATGGACCCCGCCGGTATCACCACCCAAGACCCAAAACTTGCGGCAAGGCTTGACCCTATAATGGCTGGACGGCAACTTGCCAATTATCTCAAAGTCCTGACGCTCGAAGCGCAAACTATTGCCAGAGCCTGCGGCAAAAGTCATGTCCATAACCTTGAACCCGAAGATCTCTGCGCCCTGACCATAGAGGCTGCCGCCATGGCAAGAGTACCTTTGGCAGGAACTAACTGGATACCGGGAAAGGGTTTCTAATTCAAAAAACAACGCATCATTAGCAAAGGAAGGGGAGAACATCATGACCATTGATTTGGCGGAATACGGAAAAAAGAATGATATCAAATACTTTATGATATCTTACACAGACCTTTTTGGATATCAGCGCGCCAAGCTAGTCCCCCGACAGGCAATTGCCGATATGCAGGCCGATGGCGCTGGTTTTGCCGGATTTGCATCATGGTTAGATTTAACCCCTGCCCATGCCGATATGTTGGCGGTTCCTGATGCCAGTTCTGTCATTCAACTGCCTTGGAAAAAAGAGGTGGCGTGGGTTGCCGCGAATTGCGTTATGGAAGACGAAAACGTCATGCAAGCCCCGCGCAATGTCCTTGCTTCCTTGATTGCGCGTGCGGAAAGCAAAGGGTTGACCATAAAATC
>Ga0255773_10000993_pt1 | contig 29684 bp, 49 predicted proteins | sample 011ome_17_FD_179971 | JGI IMG/M metagenome (GOLD analysis project Ga0255773, IMG submission 179971) | Coastal salt marsh microbial communities from the Groves Creek Marsh, Skidaway Island, Georgia - 011502XT metaG (version 2) | ecosystem: Environmental > Aquatic > Marine > Intertidal zone >... | reverse complement strand
AGGAAAAACGGCCAAAATTTTAACTTTTAATACTTTCTCTTCAAAGCTTTGTATAAAAGAATGCGCGAAATTCTTTTCTAACGCATCCGAAGAAGAAGCAAATAAAGTTAGCGACATGATTCCCAAAGAACATGGGAAAGTTGTTTCTTTAAAAAGGGCTTATGATGAAGTTCCTAGATTCGAAGATTGGTGCAATAGTAACAAAAAAGCTTACGAATGCGCTTTGTTATTAGAAAATTTGAATAAAAATTGCGGAGTTCACCCTTCTGGTATTGCGATTTGCTCCCAAGAGATTTCTGATGTCTGTCCTCTTCAATTGACTAAGGACGGAGAACTAATCTCTAGTTATGAAATGAATGACGTTGCCGATTTAATGGTGAAGTTTGACATTCTAGGGTTAAGAACTCTGTCAATTGCGAATAAGGTGTGCAAAAAGATCGGAATATCCTTGGATGATGTAGACGATGAAGACCCTTTTATTTATGAAATGCTGCAAGACTTTAATCATCCTTGCGGTCTTTTTCAAATTTCGGCAGACATCAACGCAGACGTAACGAAAAAAGTAAAACCTAGCAATTTAGCAGAACTTGCTGACGTTGTTGCTCTAGCTAGACCCGCTGCATTGCAGTTTGTAGATGACTATATTTCTCAAAAACAAAATGAAAGTCCTTTAGGTCTTCATCCAGAATTAGATAAAATCTTGGCAAGATCAAAAAACGTAATCTTGTATCAAGAACAATTAATGCAAATTGCTAATAAAGTTTTTAAACTTTCTCTTGACGATGCGGAGACTTTGAGAAGAATCGTTGGAAAGAAAAAAACAAATGAAATGCCAGCATGGAGGTCGAAAATCTTTCAAGCGGCTAACGAAAACGGCTTGAATGAAGATTTGGCGCAATATTATTGGAACGCGCTAGAAGCCAGTGCCAACTATTCTTTTAATGCAAGTCACGCAGTTTGCTATGCGTCTTTAGCCGCCAAAACGGTTTGGCTAAAATATAAGCATCCAAAAGAATTCTTTACATCAATTCTAGAGGTCGCAGAAGACGAGCCAGACCCCTTGGAGGCTATTGCGGAGGTAAGTAGAGAAATTTCTGACTTTGGAGTTAGACTTCTCCCTCCAAGCTTGGAGTCATCTGCAATGAATTTCACAATAGAAGGCGACGATATTCGTTACGGCCTTCAGTCGATCAAGGGAGTTTCAGAAAGAACAAAGAAATGTTTGGAGGAGTTTGTTAAACTAGACCCTAAAAACAAATACGACGTATTCGCTTGTGCAAAACAGTGTAAAATAAATATAGGAGTTTTAAGCTCTATGATTTACGCAGGAGCTTTGGGATTAAAGGAAAGGCCGAAAAAAGCTTTAGAAGCTCAAGCATACAATTTACTAACAGACAGAGAGAAAAGACAATTTTACAAACTTGGGGAAAGGCATAATTTTGACTTGTTAAATTCCATATCCAAAAGCGTATTTGAAAAAATCATTGGAGACGATAACAAGTTGGTAATGAAAGAGTCTCGATTTGAAACTTTTAAAAGAAAATTTCAAGATTACAAAACTCTTTATCAAGAAAACCAAAAAAGAGGAAACTTATCGACTTGGTGGTTTGAGACTAATTTATTAGGTTACAGCCCTTCTATTTCTTTAGTTGACTGCTTCAAAGAAAAGAGGGATTTAAAAACCCTAAAGGATATATCTATTGAACAGCCAAGAAGCTGGAGAGCAGTCGCTAGAATAGACGACTTCACAATTCGCTTAGACAGAAACGATAGAAAATACATGGCGGCTACAGTGTCCGATGACAGTGGAACGGCAAAAATACTTTTTGGAGACTGGAGGGGAGACGCTTTTTCTAGATTTTTAGAAAACGGAGAACCAAATAAAGGAGACATAGCAGTTATAAGAGCGGAAATTTCAGACGGAACAAATTTCGTCTCGACAATGAGCGTTCTTGACAGTAAGGTGTATTTAAAGACCAAAGAATTAAAATAATGAATAAATCAAAAGACGTATTGCAAATTTTAAAAAGAGCCGAAGATACCGCAGAGGAGCTTGAAAGGCCTTATATTTGTGTAGATATTCTTTGGGAGGCGGTGACTTCCCATAATTCAATTTCAATCCATAAGATTTTTGGTTCTTTAAATATTGATGTTAATTTATCAAAAGTTTTAGCTTACTGTTTTTTAACTGAAAAGCCTCCATCAAAAAATCCGACAACTCGATTAAATAAACAATGTAGAGAAGTTTTGCAAGTTGCAGAGTCTCTGGCGGAAACTTTGGAGCAAGAAGATATATCTGCGGAGATTTTATTACTAGCTTTAGTGTCTTACCCAAAACACGGTAAATTGTTAAAATCGCTACTTGATTCAGGAGATTTTTCAGTAAATGATTTTATAGAAAAAATAGTTCTTTTTATTAAAGACCTTGGAGAGCCTCTTGCCTCCCTGCTGGATGAACAGGAGGAGAAGGAAGAGGAAGAAGAGGAGGAGGAAAAGAGCGAAGATGAAGAAAGAATATTTCAACAAGACGCAGTTAATGAAACAATAGACTTGTTCGCCGTAAATCTAAATAAAAAAGCTATGGCTGGAGATTTCGACGGTCTTGTAGATTTTGAAAATAGATTAAAAAAGACGCAAACAGTCTTGTCTAGAGAAAGAAAACCGAATCCAATTCTCGTTGGACCAGCAGGAGGAGGAAAAACTGCAATTGTAGAGTTGCTTGCTAGAGAAATTGTAAACGATAGAGTTCCAAACTGTTTGAAAGGAAAGGTCGTATTCGAAGTATCCATTTCAGATATGGTTGCAGGAACAGAGTTTAGGGGCAATTTTGAAGAAAGAATTAAAGAGTTCATTAACGAAGTAATGAAATACGATAACATTATTTTGTTTTTTGATGAAATTCATTCTTTAATTGGAGCAGGAGGGACAGGAAGAAAGGGAGATTTGGAAGCGTCTAATATTTTAAAACCCTACCTAGCAAGGGGAGAAATATCTTGCATAGGGGCAACTACAGATTATGAATACAATCAAAGTTTTAAAAAGAATCCAGCTTTAGACAGGAGGTTTGAGAAGGTATCTGTATTGCCATTGTCCTCTTCTCAAGTTTTGGACATTGCTGATCATATCGTTGAAAGCTTTAGCAAAAAGAGCGGCGTTGAATATTTTCCCGAATTTTCAAAAGAAGCTATTAAATTTTGTGATGTTTTTTTGCCAAACAGGAATTATCCAGATAAATTTGTAGATATAGTCGATCAATGCGGTGCTATTGCCAAGTTGGAGGATTTAAATTCGGTGACTAGGAAGACTTTAAAAGAAGCCTTTGTTGATAAAGGAGGTCTTTTGTTAAAAAAGGATTTTAAAACTGGCTTGTCCAAAGAGTTGTTAAAAAAGGGAATCAATTGCAATAAATTGCTCGATTTCTTCAAAAACATATCTGAAGATGTTTTTACTAAACAAGATGGCGATATCCCCAATAGTATTTTTTCTTTTGGATCAGAAAGTGATGTAAAAGCAGTCATCTCTGTCTTAGAGAGTTACTTTAAATCTAATGGGATGCCTTACGTTTCAGTGTCGGCAAAATCCCTAGTAGACAAAAATTCAATATCAGGCTTCTCTGAAGATTATTTGTGTTCGTTAGCTCAAAAAGCCTCGATTTTAGAAGGTGCGACGTTTTTAATTAAAGACATAGACTGCATCAAAAAAGAAGCACAATCTTCTCTAATCCAAATTTTAGAAGAGGGCAAGGTGGAGTTACCAACCGGACAAGATGTTCGATTTGGAAATTCTTTATTCTTGTTTTTTAGCTCTAAGTTTAAAAAAGAAAGCTTGGGTTTTCAAGCAGCTAATGTATTAAAATCGAGTGACATAGACGCAGATTTGAAAAAAGCAATAAATAACGAGTTTTTCATAGAAAAGGTTTGACAAAAGGCATTTTGTAGCTTATAATGCCGAAACAGAAACAGATTTTAAACAATACAACATACAATATGACAAACAAAGAAAAAACGATTAACATGAATAATAACGAGCGTCTTTTGAAACAATCATCTGGTAGATTCGTTGGCATCGAAACATTTGATGGCCGAAAATTCAATGCTAAAGTAGAGAAGGTTACTCCGTTTTATGTCCTATTTAGAGACAGGAATAAAGCCTTTAACCTAGTAAAATTGGCAAAAACCTCAATTTGCAAAATTAATCAAAAAAATGTCTGGAAAACAAAGTAAAAAATTAAGAAGACATCAGGGCTTAGACAAAGACCCTAAAAACAAAATTCTAGTAAAAAACTACAGAAGACTTAAAAAAGTTTATACAAAACTAAACAAAAACCAAAAAACAGAATTCAATAAAAATGAGTGATCAACAAGAAAGCAAAAACGATTGGAAAGAGCGCGAATGCGGCGCACTTTGGAGCAAAACATCAGCAGGTGGAAACGCATATAGCTCTGGCTATGTAACTGTAGATGGTGAGAGAGTCAATATTATGATTCTTAGAAACACCCACAAACAAGAGGGAGAGAAAACACCAGATGCGCGAATTTACTTGAGTGAAGTAAAAAGTGCTGCCACAACATCTTCTAATGGGCAGAGTCAACAAGTTACCTCTTCTGGCGAAACTGTAGAAGACGACGGAATTCCGTTTTAATACAACAAAATAGTAGTTAGTTTCATAACTGAAACCCGCAAGGAAACTTGCGGGTTTTTTGTTTTTAGTGTAATTAAACTAAATGGCTACTTTTAATTTATTCAATAATTCAGTGGAGATATCAGAGGCTGTTTCTGGAGCCTATGAATTTCTAAGGGACGAAAACGGCCATACAGGTTCATTCATTTTAAAAGGAGGGGGATTTGCAGAACATTTAAGCTGCGATGGTCTAGGAGTAAATGGATTTCTGAATGTAACAGGGTCGTCTCAGATTCAGGAGAACTTACAGATAGACGGAGATTTAACAGGCTATAATGACAATAACTTAGCGAACTTAGTTGTAACAGGAACTACGGATATTACCCAATTTATAAATGGAATAGACGTTAGCGGGGATTCTTTTTTCACTGGTTCTGTTGATATAACGGGTGGTTTAACCGTGAACGGAAGCGGATTAAACGATTTTGGTTCTCAACCCTTTAGTAATTTTTTAGATGAGGGGATTGGGCAGTTATATGTAGGAACAGGCCTCGGCCAAGGAACGGTTTTAACCACAGATGGGGCGCAAAGTGGATGGGCGGTAGTATATAATCCAGCTAACCCAATAGGATTAGAATTTCAACTGGTCTCTGGTTCTACTGGATTAGTTGGTGTGGGCGGTGGCACTACAGGATTAACTTACTTTGACGAGTCAATAACTAATGGAACAAAGACTGTCGGATTATCGCCAAGTTTTGAAAATGCACACTCCAATGCAAGTGTAAATATTAGCCCAAAAGGAACTGGTGCGTTTTTTATATCACCAACTGGCTATGTCGCGGCCCTTTCCGAAAGAGCAAGAGGCTCAAAGTCAGTAGACTTACAGATAGCAAAAGACAATCTTACAGGATTATCTGATTATATAACAGCGGGAACGCAAAGTGCTATTCTTGGAGGGAAAAACAGTAATATAGGAGTAGGTGCTACTAATTCAGCGATTATAGGAGGAACATCAAGTTATATAACTGGAAACGCTACAGAGAGTGCAATTGTGGGGGGAGCAGCTTCGGCTATTATAGACGATTCCCCTTATTGTTTTATAGGTTCTGCTCGATCATCAATTATTACAAAAGCGAAAGACTCCTCTATCATAGGTTCTTCCAATGCAATTGGAGATAATTCAAGCGCAATTTCAGGTTGTTTTATTGTGGGAGAATCAAATACGCTATTAAGCAATACGAATTTTGTGATGGGCAGAAGCAACTCTATTTCTGACGGTGAAAACAGTGTTGCATTAGGTAGAGACCATACAAAGACTTCATCGGAGCAAGACACGACAATTATAGGTTATAAAGGAACAGCACATAGATATGGGGAATTATCTCAGAGTGCTGGTGCTTTTGCAGGTTCAGCTTTAACTGGAAATCCTAGAAGAAGCTCGTTATTAGCAAGAGGAGTAACAACAAACGCAACTCAGACTAATTTATATCTAGATGGTTCTAGTAAAAATATAACAATTAATGCAAGAACCACTTCAAAATTTAATATAAATATTGTAGCTAGAAGAACAGACGGCGGCGGCGAACAATCAGCCGCTTATCAAATAAAAGGTTTAATAGAAAGAGAAGGGACAAACAGCGCGGCTATTGTTGGGTCAATAACAGTTACAACAATAGCGGAAGATGTGGCAGGTTGGGACGTAACAGCAGAAGCAGACACTACAACCGACTCCTTAGTTATAAAAGTTACAGGAGCAGGAGGTAGCACAATTAGATGGGCTGCGTCCGTTGATTTAATAGAAGTAAGTGACCTATAAACACTCAAAGATCGAAACTCTCAGATTTATTCTTGCTTTTCTTTAATATCTCAGGAGTAAGTTATTGATTTTAGGGAAAATATTCATATAATATGATGTATGCAATATGTCTTTTTAGGAGATTCCCCTACTTTAGAAAGCGGTTTTTCTAGAGTGACTCAAAACATAGTTCCCAATTTAAATTTGGAAAATAAGTTCTTTTGGGGAATAGGGTATGACTGCGAACTTCACAAATACGATTTTGCGATTTATCCAGCAAATATTAACTCCTCTTGGGAGTCTGTTGAAAACGCTCAAAGGTTTAAAAAATTCTTGCTGTCTTTAGGCTCGACTATAACTTTGTGGACAATTCACGACCCCTTTAGATTTGCAAATTATATTGACGTAATAAAAGAGGTTCGCAAAGAAAAACTGCTAAAGTTAATATGCTACGTTCCTGTAGATTGTTATTTTAATAAAGAGTCTGATGTCGATTTTTTAAGAGAAGCAGACGGAATAGTTGCTTATACTCAATTCGGAAAAGAAAATATTAAAAAACAATTACAAGACGAAACAAAACCTATATACGTAATACCTCACGGGTCCGACAGCTTCTTCAAGAAAACAAAAGAAAATAAAAAGTTTAAATGGTTTCCAGAGCATATGGAAAATAAAATACTTGGAGTAGTGAATTCAAACTCTAAGAGAAAGAACTTATATAGAACTATTGATATATTTTCCAACTTAATAAAGCTGGATGATTCTTGGAGGCTTTATCTTCATTCGGACCCAAATGGTTATTTTAATTTAAAGCAGATCGCGCTTGAAATGGGAGTATTAGACAAATGTATTTTCGCTGATCCGTTTTTTCAAACTGGAATCATAGGAGATACAGACTGTCCAAAAGAGGCTTTGGTAGAGATATATAATTGTTTTGATTTGTTCTTGTCGACCTCTCATGGGGAAGGTTGGGGATTGACTGCAACTGAAGCGGCCAGTTGTGAAGTTCCTATTGCTCTTGGTAATCATTCTTCATTTTCAGAAATATTCGATGAAAAATCCGCGATCTTCTTAGAAGATTCTCAGTCAGTTCTTTACATGGGCAAATCAGTTCCAGACTTTGATGCAAAAAAAAGCGCAGAAAAAATATACAGAGAGTTTCCTAATTCAAAATCTAGAGTAAAAAAGGCAAAAAAAATTGTTAAAAGCTTTGATTGGGAAGAGATAAATAAAAAGTGGCAAATATTAATAGAATAAAAATTTTAGTTTATACTCCCTTTGGAGTGGGTTCTTCTTATATTTGCGAATCTTTGAAAGACGAGAATTTGAAAGAAACTGCATGTTGTTTTTTTCTTTGAATTATTGTAAAAAAATAGATATAATCAGTTGATGAATTGCATTTTACCCGAAAAGAAGCATTTACTAATTTCAACAGCCATGAGGGTTGGGTCTAGTTGGGTTGGGAGAATGTCGAATAAAATTCTGGATAACACACAAGATTATGCTTTTATAGATAAGTTCTTAGATTTAACTAAAGTAAATTGTAGAGAAAAGTTAGGGCTAATATCAGAATTTGTTAGAAAGATGGGTGGGAACTTTTACATTAAAAGTCACTCTATCACTCCAGATTTATTTGAAGAATTAACTAATATGGATGAGAATTTATTAATCTTAAACATATTAAGAAAGGAAGAGAATGCGATAAAAAGTAGGTTTCATTACGCTAAATCACACGTTAAAGAATCCGACCTATTGGAAAGGTTGAAATACTTCGGCGTCGAAGATGTGGAATTAGAAAATGATTTAATTAAGGATATTGTCGATAAATGGAGATACGATTATAGTTTATTTAATAAAGAATTAAATTCAGAACAAATAATCACATTAAACTATGAAAAATTAAGGTTACAAGATAATCAAGAGATGATTCGTTTAATTAAATTTTTAGGCGGGTCTGCTAATCCTGATGAGATTTTTAATATGTTTGAATTTGAGAAAGAAAGAGATAATGAGATTAAAACCACAAATAGAACTGGAAATGAATTATTTAGAAGAGAGGGGGCCGTATGAAAAATGAAGACATTGGAATTCATTTAAATACTGATTAAAACCTACAAGGTAAATTCCTTGTAGGTTTTTTGTTAAAATGAATTAAGGAGAATCCCTTCTCAAATAAATCCTATTTAATTCTTTAAGACTTTTCAAGTGTAAAAACTCTTGTCAATGAGCTACTTAAAAAGAAATAAATTAAATTTGGTAGAATTCAATAATTCATTTAGAATCTTAGAATATGGAGATGAGGTTACGATATCAAACGGCGGAATTCTTGATCCAATTTCTGGAGATTATCATTCTATTAATTTTAACGATTTAGATTTGGCAGATGCAAAAGGTGATACCTTTATCTGCATCGAAAAGGAGCTTCCAAATTTAAGATGCTCAGGATTGAAAATATTAACCAAAGAACAAGCGGCAGAACAGCAACAGACAGACAGCTTGTGCGAATTTGTTAAAATAAACAATTCGCTAATAAATAACGACATAATTTATACAAATGAAAGTGCGGGATTTTACGATTACTTTGGTGCTTATATAGAGCCTGACATGGAACAGGATGACCCTTTTGAGTCTCAGCAATACATTAGGTATACATCTGGAACCATCATTGACGGAGATTTTCAATCGCACTCCATAATTGAGGGCAAAAAAAGTTCGATCATTAAAGTTCCAGAGCAATTTACAAGCTCCGCTATATTCGGGTTTGGAGCAATTTCAAATGGTGAAACGCCAACAGCAGAATTTAGAAGTCCAGAAGATTCTTTAGATTCCTTCCTTCCTGTAGCGTATATCGACATATTGGGAAAAACCGTAACAAGGTTGATAAAAGGAGGAGAAACAGTTAATTTTGATTTTGGAGAACCAGATAATGAGTTATTTTAAAAAAAAATCGAAAAATGTAGTTCTTGGAAATCAAACACCGTTTTCTATAAGGGTAGGAGCAATTTCAGGACATATTGTAAATTTTACTGGTGGAATCTTGTCAAATCAAAATTTAGGCTTCAATTCTACAATTGAAAACCCCTCAGATAAAGACTATTATTTGCATTTGAAATTTATAGAAAATTCGAATCTTATATTATCTGCGGAGATTCTTGACGAATCACAAGTTCTTGAAGTTAAGTCAAATAATGATAGATTATTTAACGTCTTCCTGCCTATAGTAAAAAAAGGCAAAAGAGATATATATTATTATGGTGTTTTTAATTTAATCCCTAGTCAAATTATAGGAAGATGCGTTTCCTACAAAAATGATGGAAAACTAAAGACAACGCCCTTCTTGCTGAAAACTTACAATTATATAAAAAAACTAATAGATAGAAGCGATACAGACATACAAGATTGCTTGTTTCTTGATTTTTCTGCTGGAAATATAGATCGGTCACTGCCCAACTCTGAAGAGATACAGCCACAAACGGCGGAAATAATAGGAGGAACAAAAACCCAAGGCGAACTTGTTGCGGGTCAGGAACAGACATTCGCCTTAGAAGGCGGCGAAGAAGTGGATTTAGTAGTAGGCTGCTCTACAAGAATCCCGCTGGCTTTTAAAAATGATGATGGCGAAATAGTAAACTGCCAACAAGGAAATGTAGATTTCCGTCTTAATAGAAGTTCTATGTATGCTCCAGAGTTTGAGTATTCTACAGAGTTAGAAAATCTAGACTTTTTTTTAGTGCCGGATTTTAAAGACCTTGGCTCTGTAATTCTTTTTGATTTAGAGGCTTATTACCCCCTTCCTTCCTAATAAAATGATTTTACAAAAAGGCAAAAACGTATCTTTATCATTTTCACCATTTCAAGCTTATAAAACGTCAGATAATAAGTTAAGATTTTCCGATGGTTTTATTTTTAATATATTTGAAGATTCTAAAAATAAAGACGGAAATGAGTTAGATGTTTCCTTAAAAGAGTCATGCAATTTTTGTAGACCATCAAATATGCGAGAGGACTTCTCTTACGAGAAAGGAGACAAATTCTATCTATCAATAGACAGATACGATATAAAAACTTCTAAAATTATTAAAGTTGCGCTGTCAGAGTCTTTACCAACAAGTTATGTAAGAGAAAAAGACTATATCCTAATCTGCGCCATTAATAACTCAGGGAATATAAATCAAATTTTAAAACAGAATGTCTTCATACAAGATAGGTATTTTGCTACAAAAAAAGCGTTCCAAGTAAATCAAATAAGCACAGAGTTTGACGAGAGAACAGGGGAAATAATTTCTAAGAAATACAAAATGGAAGGAGGTTTTGCTGTATGCCTTTCTTCTGGAAAAGTTTTATTTGTAGACCCAATAGAATTTGAAGTCCAAGGAGAGGAATCACTCTTAGAAAAGGAAGAGCCAGAAAAGAGGGTATACTTAGTTGCAGAATACAGCACAGAAGTTGCGACTCTTGATCAAGAGAATGACGGCGCATATGTTCCTTACGATGTAATAAGGTCCGCGACTTTGACGGATGCGTATTTAGAAATACAGGGGGAAAAAAGAGATTTTGATTCTATTGAGGAAGAAGCTCCGAAAACAGGAAGAGAAGGAAACCAGCAGACCGATGGAAAATTTTATATACCAATTTATCCGTTAATTCAACCGAAAGAAGGAAACAGATATTTATATCCGTATGTTGAAAGATATCAAATCTTAGTAGGTTCAGAGCCATTTACAGGTCCAGATGGAGAATACGCAAATCCCGTTTACGATCCAATCGAACTTTCAGCCAAACCTCCACTTTATTACATTTGGATTTCTATCAATGCAAATCAGTCAATTCCATTGACTGACGAAGATATTATTGGCGCAATAATTGACGGAGCCTTCGATTTAACGTATGCCCTAGAAAAGCACTCTGTCTTAAAATTAAGAGTTTAAATTAACTCTTCGATAATCTTTCCTTTGCTTATCTGAATCGGCCTTAAATCTTTTGTGAAAAGCTCCTTTTCTGGAGAAATTCCAGAAAGGTGAAAAATTGTAGCAAATAAATCTTCAGGCAAAACAGGGTTTTCTTCAACCTCCATGCTTAAATTTCCAGAAGAACCGTAAACAATACCATTATTAATCCCGCCTCCTCCGACTATAGTAGAAAACACTTTTGGGTAATGATCTCTTCCTGCTGTTTTGTTTATTTTAGGAGTTCTTCCAAACTCACTTGTAACAACCACTAAAGTTTCATTTAATAAACCTCTTTGTTCTAGGTCTTGAAACAATCCGGCAAGAGCTTTGTCTAATTGTGGGGCTTGGTTTTCAAAACTTGTTTTGATATTATCGTGATTATCCCAACTGCCAAAACTTGTTTTTACAATCCTGACTCCAGATTCGACAAGCCTTCTTGAAATTAAAAGTCGTTTGCCAGCAGAAGAGTCTCCGTATAAATCTTTTGTTTTTTCGCTTTCTTTAGATATATCAAAAGCGTCCTTTGCTTTTTGAGACGCCATAAGACCAAAGGCTTGGTTGTAAAATTTATCCATTGCGACGATGGCATCGTCAGAAACTTCCTTTTTAAATCTGGAATCAACTAACTCTAAAATGTCAGCCTTTCTTGCTGGCAAGTTTTGGCCCAAATCTTTAACTTTGAAGGAGGGAGAAGATGGATCACTACCTAAAGAAAATGGATTATACTGTGAAGACAGAAATCCAGCATTTGCAAATTGATTTGGAGTATCAGGAACCGTTACATAAGGAGGTAGTGAATTTTGAACTCCATATTCGTGCGAAATTACAGAGCCAATAGAAGAATAACTTATAGCAGGAGAAGGCTTGTATCCAGTATACATATACTCTACTCCTCTTTCGTGGGCTGCTTGCCCGTGAGTCATTGACTTAATCACTGAAAATTTATTAGTCTCTTTGGCTAATAAAGGAAATCTGTCAGAAAAGAAAAGATCATCAGTTTTTGTTTTAATTGAACTGAATGGTCCTTTAAATTCTGAATCCGCAAATGGGTTTGGGTCAAAAGTTTCCTGCGCTGAAATACCTCCAGTCAAGTAAACATAAATAATGTTCTTCGCTTTTGCTTCTCTTCCATATTGGGCAGAGAGTAATGACGGGAGTGCTAGGCCTCCTATTGTGGATAAAAAAGATCGACGCTTCATTTATTAGCAATTGTATTTGGTTTTATTTTTTTGATGTTGTTTTTTTTGCAGCCTTCGACGTTTCAGAAGGCGAAAAATTGTCTTTCCTGAAAATTTTATCGTAGTTGCTACGATATTTCTCTCCGTCCACTTTTCTTGGCTTATCTCCTTTTCCTGCGCTCATTTATCTAAATTCTGGTTTTTTAAGTCTCCAGCGTTTGCTGTCAATTTCTATTTGCCCACTGTCAATGGCTTTAATTGTCTCCAAAGCCTCTATTACACTAGAATAGATGTAAGAGTGGGGCAAAGTCCAAAAAAGCCAAAGAGGGCATTTATCTTTCCCTTCTCCCCAAACAAAGAAGATAGGCTTTCTCAAAGAGTCGGCAAGAAAAAATTCATTCCATGTTCCAACTGAGAACGTCTTTTTTTCAAATACGCAAATAATAAAGTCGGCGGTATCAACAAGAGATAAATCCTGCCTCCTAATGTCTCGATAAGAATTAATAAGTTCATAATTACCGCATTCTCTGGCTTTAACTAGATCGTTGTGAGTCTCCTCATTTTCTTCAATTTCATTAATGAACGGTCTAGAATAATGATCCCAAACATTGATGCCTAATTCGGCTAATTGCTTCTTAATTCTTGAGCGAAGCTCTCTACCCGCCTCCAGTCCTTCCTCCATAGGACCAATTACGAGTGCGTTTGTGTTTTTTAATTTACCTTGATTCATTAAAATTATTATAACAAAAAAATCAGAGTTGTCAAGAATTTTATGCAATTCTTGTTGATATTGGAGGCATTTATGAAATTTCAGACATAACGATCCTGTAATTAGTGTAATAGTGTAATTAAGGCTATGAGGGTCTTGAAAAAGGGATTAAAAGATTATGCAGAGATTCATGCCGTGCAACAGTTGCTGAAGGATTTGAACTTTTACCACGGGAGAGTTGATGGAGATTTTGGTAAAGGAACTGACAACGCAGTTAAACTTTATCAAAGAGAAAAGGGTTTAAAGGCTGATGGTATTGTTGGAAATAATACTTACGCAAAATTAAAAATTGATGGATTAAAAATTAAAGCCCAAAAAGAAAGCCTCGACTTCTTAGAAGACGAAGAGATTAGAAAAATTGTAGACGCCAATTCTCATTTTCTCATAGCAGAGCCTAATAGAAACAATCCAGAGCCAACCCCCTTTGATCCTGAAAAGCATTTAGTCGTAGTAGCAATTAGAGGTTATCAACTAGATTCCGTAGGAGCAAGAGGCAAAAACGATAGAAGAGTATATGATGATGCCCATTTTATTGTAACTCCAAGGGGTGTTTTAAGATTCAAAGGAAACACAGACCCAAACGGCTATAGAAAGGGATACGGCTATGGCTCTAAAAAAGGAATGGCGATGTTGGACACGGGAGTTTGGTTTTTTGGAAGAGGGCCGCACAAAGGCTCTCCAGCGTTTAGGCAAGCCTGTCCTTTTACAGTGGTAAGAGACGGAAGCCCTTCATACAAGCACACAGGTTATCACGCTATCAATTGGCATAGCGGGGGATATTCAACCACTTCTTCTTTAGGTTGCCAAACTAATAAACCTAATGAATTTCAATTAATAAGAAATTATATTTATCAAGAACTTGAGAATTTAGACAACCCCACAATGTTTTTAGATTATAAGGACTATGGCCTAAGAAGATCGTTCCCTTACATTCTTATTAACGAAAAAGACAGAAGAGCGGGGCGTTTAAAAGCAAAGTAATATTATGATGCAATATCTTACAGAGAATATAGAAGATATTTCGAAAATAATTGGAGGAATTACTGCAATTATAGGGTTTTTATATGGAACGTATAAATGGATATTAAAGCCAGTATCTGATACAATCATAAAAACAGACACTATATATAAAGAGGTTATTCCAAATGGGGGAGGGTCAATTAAAGATCATATAAAAAAGATAAAGGAAAATTCAGAAAAGATAGAGGGAGGATTGGAGCTTTTAAGAAATACGCAAAGATGTTTTAAAGAAGACGCTGTAGTAGGTATTTTTGAATGCACAAGAGAAGGATACAATAAATACGTAAATAGAACTTATTGTAAATGGATTGGAGCGTCAAAAGAAGAGCTTATAGGATATGGATGGAAAAACTTCTTAGCTTCTTCTGAGGTTAAAGAAAAATACGATAATGACTGGTCAAAGGCTTTTGCAGAAGGTCGAGAAGCTGAATTTTCCATAGTTCTTAAAACAACATCGGATTCTAGAATATATTGCGACATTCACGCTTATCCAATTAAAGGCATCAGCGGAGAAGTAGAAAAATATTTAGGAATTATTTCTAAAGAAGATTGTCCAGAAAAATTAATAAATAAATAAATAAATAAATAACAGGAATTATAATTTTTGAAAAAAGTCAAGATTTTTCTTGACTTTTTTTTGTGCCATGTTAAAATAATGAATGGAAGATTTTTCTTGACTTTTTAAAAAACTAGATTAGCCTCTTAAACAAAAACAACGATGAAATATAAAGAATTAGAATTGGGAAAAATTTACATCCCTACGAACCCTTCTCTGTCTGTAGGCGAAAAATCAGAAAAATTGGTAATTTATGACTCTGGTTATAAGTTGCTTAACTTAAACAGTGCAACAGTTTTGCGTTTTGGTTCGCATCGTTCTTTGGAATCTCTTTCAAGAAGTGTCGCTGGCCTTTGGCTTGAGGAAACGGCCCTTCACCTTCAGGAAAAGGATTTTCAGCCTCTTCCTCTTTCAGTTAAAAGGCTAAGAAGAGAAGGGTGGAAGGTAAGAGTTTTGCATTGTAGACTCTATAACGTGGTAAACGGCGAATTTTTTCCGACAGCAAAGGGCGGAAATACTCGCATTCAGTTAACCACTCCATCTGGCGAGGATTTTTATGGAGACGCTGTTTGCCACCCATTAGAAAACTATAACAAAAAAGAGGGCGTGAGGATCGCTCTCGAAAGAGCCTACGAACTCGCTAAAAATAACGCATTATATTTTACAAAATGAAATTGACACCATACAAAATCGCCCGAATTAAAATGTCCCTCCCTCAACAGGATCGAGACAAAATTGAAGAACAACAAAAGGAAGGCAAGTTTTCGCCGGAAATGCAATCCCTGCTTCATAAAGCGGGAAATTTCCATTCTCCAAAAAGACTTTCAAAAACAAAAGGAGCTTTTGGAAAAAAAGGAATAAATAGAAGCCTTGGACAGAAGAGGCAGAAGAAAATGCTTGGAAAGCTTATTGAAGAAGCAAGACAGCAAGAAAAGGAAGAGTCGACAAATTCAAAGGAGGAATAAAAGTGCAATTTAGAAATTTAAAAAGCTTGCCCGACTTAATTGATCAAAATATTTTGGGAGTATTTATGAACGAAAGCGATGCAAATACGGCGTCGATCAAATATTCTTTCTGTGAAGCAAATATTGACAACCGAAGGCCGGAAAAATCTATCGAAGTCTATTTTCAAACAGAAGAAGAAGAATATAAAGAGCGATTAAAGGAACAAGAAGAATTTAATAGCATTTTTAGATAAAACAATTGAAGCTAATTATTTTGAATATGAAAAAGGATAAAAATCAAGATTACCGTTTTAAGAATAAACGTAAAAAAGTAAACGGCCCTCGCATTATTTCTGGAGAAAACTCTATAAAAGGGTTTAAAAGCCCAGAAAAGAAGAAGTTTAACGATTCTGGAACAAAAAATCTTGGAGATTATTAAATGGTGAGATTATAGAAGGGGAATTTTAATGGATCAGACTGCTTCTTAAAAGTCCCAATTTTTTTTGAGAAAATCGCAAATACGCACCTTTTTAAATGAAGTTCCTGTTCTTTACTTTTTTAATTACAACGATTGTATTTGGAACTCTTTGGGTTTTTACGTGCAAGGAATTTTCTGATAAGCTGTTTGAAAATTTTCAACTTCAAAATGCACTTCAAGGGCAGCTTATTTTAAACAATCAATTAAAAAACGCTTTAATTCAAAAACAGATTAAAGAAGGAGAACTTATACAGGAGATCGAAAGGTTGTATAAAAATTCCTTTCTTTAAAATTGCCAAGTTTTTTCACTAATTCGCCAAATACGCAATGAATTTACCTCCTATTGAAAATAAAGATGATTTAATTTGGTTACTCGTTTTTGCTAGAAGGTCTTTAAATCTAGAAAGACATAAACAAAATCAATTAGGTGGATTTACTAAAAAATCCTTGGACGATCTTGAATTTTTAATTACCAAATTAGAAGAAATCGCCTATAAAGATAATGATTAAAATGACTTGACAAAGGTGTAATAGGCATTATAATGTCGAAGTTATGAAAGAAAACTACCTACCAAACATTATTGGACAAGAAGAAGTTAAGTCAAGACTCTTTATTTATAAAAACTCTTATGAAAGGAAGAATAAATTGCCATTCATTATCTTCACTGGAGCGAGGGGCGATGGTAAAACAAAAACAATTCGCGAGTTCCGCCAAACCTTGAGAAAAAACAACGGAGACACCCCTCCGATTATGGAAGTAAACGGTGCTGCTATTAAAAGTGCAGAATCGTTCCTAGAGAGTTACTACCCACACTGGATTAATAGTAATGCAGTTCTTTTTATCGACGAAGCTCACAACATCCCCTCAGAACTTCAAGAACTTTTTCTTACGATTCTAGAGAAAGACCCGAATCCTGTTCGCACAATCACCTACACTCACAGAGAAGGTGGCGAGGTTGATTACGAATTTGATTTTCGTAAAATTTCTATTGTTTTCGCCACAACTGACCAGCAGAAATTGAAGAAAGCCCTGCTCGACCGATTGACAAAAATCTCAATCCAGCCTTATTCTACTAAAAATCTTTTTGATATTTTCCAGTTGAACTGTAAAACAAGAACCAGTGATGAGATTAGTGGAGATATTGTCAAGGTATTTCGAGGGCATCCGAGGGCTTGTGTAGAGCTTGCAGAAGAGCTTGACCACTTCGCATTGGCAAAAGGGGCCACCTACATCAACAAGCCTTTGTGGGACGAATTCTGCTTAATCATGGGCATTTATCAATATGGTCTGAACGATGCAGAATTGAAAATCATCAAACTCCTTGGAGAGAGGCAGAAGCAGTCACTTAATGCGATTGCAGCTTCAACAGGATTCTCTAGGTCTGTAATCCAGAATGAATACGAAGCAGCACTTCTTGGAAAGGGACTGATTGACATTGACGGGAAGAGGATGCTTACAAAGCTTGGTCGAGAGCTTTACTTATCCATTACAAATCCAACAAAGGATGTTGAACAGGAAGTTGTTGAAGATAAAACCACAAAAGAAAAGCCTGTCCAAGAGATCGTGGAAAGAGTCAAGGAAGTGGCGGCATACAATCCGCCAACCAGTCTCGATCTTGAACAAAATCCTCTATTCCAATAAAGTCAAGACAGAAAATTACTGAAATTTTTGAACAAAAGACTTGATTTTTAATTAAAACTGCGCTAAATTATCTGCATATGAAAATCACATTTGAACTAGACGACGACAAGGCTTGGGAAATCGAAGGAGATTTTTTCGATATGATTGTAGGATTGAATGAAGTCTTCCAAGAAGTAGATATTTTGGAGAAAAGCGAGGAAATAGACTTAGTAACCAGCGATCAAAGATATATTCTAGACAAAGCAGGAATTTAAAATAAATTACATTAAAATATGGAAAACGAAAAAAGAAAAGCAGGAAGACCAGCAGGAACAGGTCCAAGATCAGTTCCTATTCAAGACCTCGTAGAATTGCTTAAAGGAACCAATGAAAAAGTTTCAGTCACTTACAGGTGGTTAGAGCAAATGGGTATTGATCCAAAAAATTACGAAAACTGGAAACCATCAAGGAAGAAAAAGCCTTCTCCGGTCATGGATTCGCCTCCAGCTTTTCAGCAGGAGTCTTCTACAGTTAATTCATGGGGTTGGGCCGAGCGACAACAACTCTCTCCATTGTCAGTTTCAGAACAGACAGAGGATGAAGTAATTGAGTTCACTATTACCGCCTGATTATGGAATTAGTTTGTCATAAAAACATTGAACACAAGACTTTTGTTCATCATTTCGATGATGAGCAAAAGTTCGTTTATGTTCTCAAATTACAGAATAACCGCTTGGTTGACGATTTTTTTGCCGATAAAGACGATTTATGCTTGGATGGGTCGCCAAAAGCTGATGCAAGAGTTTATTTTTACTCTCCTTTTGACATTGCGAATGCGAAACGAGAAGTCGGAAACTTTAATTTAAGTAAGCTTAAAAACTTTAGCTGGTTTAAGAATCAGCTTTATTTCTTCAATGAAAAAGGGGAAATATCTCATCTAAAAGCAGAAAAATAAAACTATGACAGAAAAAGAATTTAAAGATCAACACCCTGCAAAGCATCTATTTACTGAAATAGTTTCATTTCTAATTGGGGCGGGTATCTTTTGCTACCCTCTTTCTTACTTGTGGAACGAAAGTTTTTCAAGCATTTTTGACTGGCCAAGTGTTAAACCGCTACAAATGTATTTTGCTTTTTTGTTTGTAATTATCTTTAAGCGAATTTAATGTTGACTTTTGGTAATTATAATGTAAATTGTCGAACAACATTATGAAAGAGTTCACAAAGTTACAAGAAGAAAGTAGAAAATTTGGAGAAAGGAACGACTGCACAGTAAAGGCTTTTGCAATTGTTACGGGAATGACTTACGAAGACTCAAGGAGGGAAATGGCAAGAGTCGGAAGAAAGACCAGAAAAGGTCTTGTAACCAATAATCCAAATTTCAACCACAATATGATTAGAGCTTTAAGATTAAATGGTTTTAATGTTAAGCAAGTCCAATGCAAAAGCAAGACAGTTAAAACTCTGCAAAGAAATATTAAATCAAATGGCAGCTTTTTGGTTTTTGTTCGCGGACACGTTCTTGCTATCAAGAATAAGCAAGTAGAAGATTGGACGAAATCACGTTGCCACAGAATTAAATCAGTTTGGAGAGTGACTAATTAACTCTCTTCATTGTCTTTATTAAAGCCTTTAGCCAATTCGATCTTCTCAAGACCTCTTTTATATGATGCAACTCCAAGAATCGCAGCAGGAAGAATAAACAAAGAAGAAAAAGCACCTACTATCACGGGAATTTGGGTTACGACTTGGTAATCAGCAGAGATAACTGCATAAATAAAAGTTGCAACTAAAAGATAGACAATTGGAAAAAAGTTATAACAAGTCCATCTGCCCCACAAAGGTCGCCATTCTGCTGCCTTGGGATTCCCCAAAACCTCTGCCCTCATTGTCTCGTTTACAGATTCAATTCTTTTAGTGTCTTCTGTGTCAATGACGTTTTCTCGCTCGATCTCCTCGATGGCGATATTTGTTTCTAACTGTTTTAATTCAACTAAAGAGTTAAGTTGATCTTCCGTCATTTCCTTTACCGTTTCTTCAATGGCTTTTTCATCAGAAGAATCTATTCCCAAAGCATCGGCAACAGCGTCGAACACGCCAATTTCCTTTAGGACAGAACCAGCAGGAGTTCTTGCAGCAGCAGCACCAGCGATTTTAATTAAAGACTCTCCAATTTTAGGCAAACCTTTTTTAAAAAATTCTCTTCCTATGTTTCTAATTCTTTGCTTGTCCATGCAAGATATTACACTAAAAGCTTGACAAAGGCGAAATTGTAGAGTAAATTCATTTCCATGAAAAACGAACACAGTTTAATTTAAATCTTAATCAAATCAAAGAAAAAACAAAAAAACATTAATGAACGCATCAAAAGAAATCACAGATTACGTTGAATACCTCAATGGGTCTTTAGATGGTGAGCAGAAATATACTTTGTTAGAAGTGGAAACAGACTTGTTTAAAGCAAGAAAATATTGGGATTTAGAGTATTACTCTGGATTTGGCCAATGGAGCTTGCGAGAGGAAAAATTCACAGACAAAAGCGGCCAAGAGTTTTTTCTTCTTTTAAATTTTACTCACGACTGATTAGATCAAAGATGAATTTAATTATAACAACAGGCTTTTTAAGTTTTTTGTTTAGTTCGCCTTCAAACTTGGCAAGCAACGCCGAAATGTGGGAAGGAAAGCACTACAAAAGAGGACAAGGGGCAAGGTGCGCCGATTTCGTTGGATATATCGTCTCAAAAAGTGGCAAGACTCCACCCAAAGGGTATCAAAAATGCACTGCTTGGCTCAAATGGGGCAAATCTGTGAAACACGCAAACCTTCAAAAAGGAGATATTATTGTTTATAGCAAGTCAGGCGGATATAATCACATTGGCATTTATGATGGTAATGGTAAAATCATTCACAGACCAACTCGATCCAAAACAGTAAGGAAACTAGATTATAAATATAGGCGAATTTTAAGCATTAGAAGAGGATAATGAAAGTGACGGTAAAGTTAACTCCAGATGAAATAACCGTCTGTCAGATATTAGGCAGAATGAGATCGTTGATTGCTAGAGGCGCAAACGTAAAGGACGCGAAAGTAGGAAATCAAGACGGAATGGATGCAGATGTAACTGGCATGATGGCCGAATATGCCTTTGCTAAACAAATGAATTGTTTTCCAGATTTAGGCCTTAGTCCAAGAAGCGGAAGCGCGGATGGGGTATTAAAAGGAAAAACTTATGATATTAAATCAACAAAATACAAGACTGGCAGACTTCTTGCAACAAAAAAAGTAAATGATGATGTAGATTTTTATGTGCTTACAGTGGTAAATCAAAATAGCGTTGATATCATTGGATGGGCATGGAAGCATGAACTAATAAACAAGAATAATTTGAAAGACTTAGGGCATGGTGAAGGCTATTGCCTTGAACAATCAGAATTGAGGTCTGTAGTGTAATTATTAACCATGAATTTTAAAAAAGCCAAATATTTATTCTTTATCGGGATTTTAACTATCGCCAGTTGTAAAAGCAACGACTGGACAGAGCAGATGAGGAGAGCAGAACTGGAAAGAGTGCAAAGAAATGAACTCATAAATCAAGCTGACCCTAATATTTACTTTCAAGTCCTAAAGGTAGAGTATTAATAATTATCAAATTAAATTATATTATTACAAATGCTTCCTGCGCTTATTTCTACGAAATCAAAAAGTAAGAGAAATAACAACATAGAAGATAAAAGAATAAGATAAAGGTAATAAGCTACATAGTATATAGAACAAAGGATAATAGAAGAAGAATATAGTGTTTATAAGGGTTTGGGGATTATAATGCATCTGTCATCGACTCTAACTATTATAAATACATAAAATATAGCTTAATTCAAGCACAAAAAAAACGGCAAATATCGACAAATATCGGCAAATAACACAAAATAAAGCAAAATAACACAAAATAAAACAAAATATTGCGTCTTATTGAGACTCAGATTGCTAAAAATGGCACAAAATATGTCCAAATAAGCAAAAAAGGCACTTTTCCGTCATGGTTTATACCAAAATAAAGAATCTTATTGAGACTGAGCAACTTTTATTCAAAATATAATTGACAAAGCCCAAATATAGAGTATATTATTAAACACGCAAACTAAAATTAAATAAATGAACATAAAAACATTAATTATTCTACCGTTGCTTTTGCTTTTCGCGGTTCTCATGTTGGCGATTGAAGTCGAAGAGCTAAAAGAAGAAAATAAAACAATCAAACAGAGAGCAGTGGCCGAAAATGCCGCCGTTTTTAAAATTGATGAAAAGACCCAAAAAGAAAAATTGGTCTGGTCATCCGACTTGTTTGAAGAATTTGGTGTAATAAAATAAAAGAAAAGCAAATATATCATGGGAGAAATTTGGGCATTAAGCCTAATCCTAATAGGCATTATTCTTTTCGTCATTGAAAATGTAGATAGATAAAAATATGGATACTTTACAAATAATTTATTGGGTTGGATTTATTGTGGCATTTGCCATAACCTCTTTCTTTATCCTCTTGAGTGAGGACAGCACAAAGTCAGATTTAATTAAAATTCCTCTTTATTCATTCCTTTGGCCAATCGTGCTTTTGTTTTTTGTTTTAGATTTATTCGGCTGGCGAAAGTAATATTGTGTAAATAACAATGTGAGTGCAAGTGGAAGAGCATGTCTGTTTTTACAAAAGTGGAGTGGGGCAACCCATGAACAGTATCATGGTCATTACCACGCAACTGTTTCAATTGCAAAATCTTTTAGGAAGAAATATGGGCCGGAAGTAAAGTGGTTGATAGTGTATACAGACGAAGAAGTTTTATACGAATACATCGACGACAAATACAACGAAGTTCTTGAGACCCTTTATTTTAGAAGTCCAAATAAGTTAAAGGAAGCTTCTTATTATAAGAATTATTTAAGCATCCTAGAGAAGACTAATCCTTCTCTGTTTGACAAATACCTTGACTGGTTTTCAGAAATAAATAAAAATAAATCGAAATAACTTGACATAACGACGGTATAGAGTAAAGTGTTAAAATGCAACTCTATGTTATTGATACAGTATCGCAAGAGCAAACAAACTTTGTTTTTAAATACCTTAAAGAAACTTTTAAAACAGAGGGGGAGATTGAAGAAGCCCCAAAAAGATACATCGGGTTTCGTCAGGATTATACTTACGTGCCGCTCGCAGGAGCAAGAACCTTATACTGTTTTTCGGATGACCCGCCCTCGCATAAAGACTGGTTAGGTTATAAAAAGATTTCAGTCGATGAATTGTTTAAACTTCTCTCCTTTGAAGATTTATAGTAAACTCTAAAAATATATTGACATGGGTATTATTGAAATTTCTTTACTAATTGTTACAGGGGTAGCATTGGCAGTTGTAGCAGTCCTAGCGGCATAAGCAAGAAAATCCGCCAGTTTTTTCGGTTCGCGCCAAATAAATGAAATCGGCCCGTTTTTTCGACTCGCGCCAAATACTATACTTTCTAGGAATTCAAGGCGCGGCCATTTGTGGCATAAGATATCGTCCAATTGCGGTATAAGCAACAAAATCCGCCCGTTTTTGCGGTTCGCGCCAAATACTATACTTTCTTATTATTAAAGCCAGCGAATTTTAAATTAAAAATCTGTTGACAAATCTGAAATTTGCATTATAATACTGGCCTATGAACATATTCTGCCTATCCGAATGCCCAAAAGAAGCCGCCCAAATGCAGTGCGACAAGCATGTTGCCAAGATGTGTGTTGAGTATAGCCAATTACTAGCCACTTGTTTTTCTTTAAGTCGTTTGGCGGAAGATGATTGCCCAAGAACACAGTCAGGTAATCCAAGAAAACATTTTAATCCAAAGCATCCAAGTTCTATTTGGACAAGAACATCTAAAAATAATATGCGTTGGTTGATTACCCATGCTGCTGCTTTGTTTGATGAATTTGAATTTAGGTTTAATAAAAGACATTTCTGCCGTGACTTCCTTAATTGGGCAGCGGCAAATATTGATGATGCTAATGTTCCAGAAGGTAGGCTAACTGATTTCTCAATAGCTATTAGTCAAGATTCTTTGTGTCGGCAAGACTTCAGATTCGATTTTGCATCCTCAGTGGACAAATATAGATTGTATTATATACATGATAAAAAAGCATTTGCCAAGTGGGAAAAGGGTCGCCCTGCGCCAGAGTGGTATGAAAATAAGAAGGTTTGTGCTTGACTTTAATTATAATTCATTTAGAATAGGGAATGGACTTACCAACATGCCATCCTTACAAGAAATACGAGCAAAAAAGAAAACAGCATAATGAACAAGCAGATTGCTGCGTTTGCTCTATATCTCATGCCTGTGGAGTCTCTTATGAAGAAGCACACGCTGCGTGTAAGAAGGCAGGGAGGAAGCATAGACAAGGAATGTATGATGACCAAATAATAAAGGCCGTCAGGATATTAGGTTTTAAACTAACAAAAGTAAAGTGTAAATCTAAAACGTTCAGAACTTTATATAAGAACATTAGGTCCAATTTACCTTTTCTTGTGTTTTTCAATGGGCATCTTAGTTCTATTGTAAACATGCAAACATGGGATGATTACATGAAGAACAAATGCGTTAGGATACAATGCGTTTATCTTGTAGAGAAGCTTGGAAATTCGCCCACTTTTTCACAATCGACCAAATAAATGGAACCTGCCAGTTTTTCCGATCTCGGCCAAATAATGCCTTTTATTTCATCTTGTAAAGTTAATAGGAATTCAAGGCGCGGCGAGTTAATTCCAAACATACTTTTATTTTTTGTTCTTGTGATTTTCTTTTTTGTGATTTTAATTGCTTGACTTTTAGAAAAAAACAGGTTAAATTGAATTATGGACACTAATTCTATACCAGAAGAGACTTATTTACAAGAAGATTTTGAGGGATATATAGCAGAACTTGAAGTTTACGAAGATGATGGAGAGGTCAAATCTGATTGCACGATCATTTCTCCTTGCGGAAGATTCGTCAGTTCACTCGCGCTCGCTTGTGATCTTGGAGTCTTGGAACGTGTCGACCCCTTTCGTGTAGATCATGGCATCAGTCAATCTCTCGTTAAGAAGATCGAAGATTGGGCTATCAACAACGGTTATTAATAAAAAACATATGAAGCAAATACTATTGGGATCACTATTTGGGTTGCTATTTTTCATTGTGCCTTTGCTATTGCTTTGTTTCTTTGGCGACACAGAAGTAAATACCGAATTGCGAAAATCTAATAACACAAATAAAATAGAGTTGCCAAAGTGGGATGATCCAAATATGAAGGAGACTCTTGAAGCAACCTTGTTTCCTAAAATTCAATCTTCCTAGAGATGAAACCGTCTCATTTTATTGTTTTTATTATCTGTGAAAGTGGATCGCGTGAGATAATTGGGGCGTTCCCTTTTTTTAGTGCTGCGGATAACTTCTTGAAGAATTACAAAACCGAAAGTCTTTCGGCCCAAATAAAAGGATGGGAAGAAGATAAACTCATTTTTGAAACTGCGTATACTAAAGATGACAAATCTAATTTTGTGAGAAATGTTATAGTCGACAGGTTTCGCTCAGAGGGAGAACCCCTTTTGCCTTAAAAAAGAGATCACTTTAGCCCACTATGTAGAAAGGGGCAAGTTAATACCTGAGAAATTTAGGCCTTGACAAATTAGAAACCTGTGCTACATTAGTGACAATGACTTCTTCAAATATGGCAACTGATCCAATCAAGTTTGTCCCCAAGGGATGGGGATATGAGAAGTGGATTGTAAATTGCAAAGATTACTGTGGAAAGATTCTGTTCTTTGCTAAAGGAAAGAAGTGTTCATGGCATTATCACAAAGAAAAGGATGAAGTTTTCTATGTGCAATCTGGAAAACTTATGCTATACTATTCTTGGAAAGATGATATTGATCTTGCTGATATGAAAATCCTTAATGCAGGAGACAAGTTTCATATCCCTACAGGTTTGAGGCATAGAGCCGTTGCTGTAGAAGATACTCAGGTCTTTGAGTTTTCCACAGAACATTTTGATTTTGACAGCATTCGTATTGAGAAAGGAGACTAATTATCCATGACAAAAAAACAAGCAAGCCAATTAAAGCAGGGCGACGAAGTTTATTGGAACGATCCAGAGGCAGGAAAATTATCAAGGTGGTTTACCTTACTTGTAGATGCAGAGATCAATGGTGAGATCATTACCTTGATTGATGAGGGCGGAGCGACCTTAGAGTGCTTTGCCGAAGAACTTAGTTAAAACAGTTGACTTTGAATTAAAATACAGTATAGTCAGATATGAGACATTTCTTAGTTCAATTTCAAAACGATTTTGATTGTCAATACCTACACGAAGAGCGTGAGACTGTTGGTATTCACGACTCATTAAAAGCAGCACAAAAACAGATTGAACAATACAACAATCTTGACGAATATAACTGTAGGGAGTATAAGTGGGCATACATCGAAGAGTGGTATGGTATTTCGAAAGAAGGTTCATGGAAATACAAAGCAAATAAACAATGCCCCGTCTTCTCTTTTGAATTCGAATCAAGCTTAACCAAATCAAAATAATATGTCAATCACAATTGAACCAACACAAGTCACTCGTTACGACCGCACAGATGCAGAATTGCAAGCCTTTTGGATTTTCTGCATTGTAGTCGCAGGGAAGAATTCAGATTACGCGGCGCGAGTAGTGGGGAACCTACTAGGTCGAAGCGAAAACCCCTTTGAATATTTCAAAGAATTGGGTGAAATTGGCATTCGAAATGCCCTAGTCGCGAATAAGACGGGGCAGTATGATAGAATAAGTAAGGCTATTTATCAATCTCTTTCTTTAGACCTAAGAGAATGTTCATTCCACGATTTGAAATCTATTTTTGGAGTTGGGCCTAAAACAGCAAATTTCTTTCTTTTACATAGTCGCCCTAATTATAGTGGAGTAGTTTTAGATACTCATATTTTAAGATTTCTTAGAGATCATGCAGTGGGAGGAACCCCAAAAACAACACCACAAGACCCTGAATTGTATGATAGTTTGTCTGAAAGGTTTTTGCAGATTTCCAAAGCACTTTATCCGAAACTTAGTCCCGCAGATCGCGATTTGATCATCTGGACTCAATATTCAGGAAGAACGTCTTGATTTTATTTGAAAATCGTAATATAATTATAATACCAAAACTATGAAATACAATAAATTATTGAAATACACAATCACTCTAGATATTTTGAAAGATGCATTGAAATTAGCGTCTACTACAGGTGTTTGGAAGTGGGCGGCTACCGCTTTGCTTATTCTAGGATTCGGGCTATTCAGTGCTGGCATTGCGGCAGCATGGTATATTCAGATCGCTGGAGGTCTAATCTGGTTAAGTGCAGGTATTAGAATGAAAGACAAGCCAATCATTGTTACCAATGCAGCTATGATCGTAGTTGGGATCGTAGGCAAGTTCCTTCTTAATGGATAATACAATTTGTATGATCTTAGTAGGTATTGCTTTGTTTTTTACATCTTTAAAGATTTAGCTTTATTGGTGGAAATAAGGTAAGTATTAGCTAACGGGCGCGGGACTCATCTCCTGCGCCCGTTTTTTTGCGTATCGCCAAATAACTAATATAGCATAGTAGATCAAATAATAAATGTGAATTAGCCAAATAACAAATAACCTATTTATGCCAGTATGTTCATGTTTATCCAACATACTGACAATTTCAAGTCATTATTGTGTTATGTTTGTAAGTCGTTGATACTTAGGGAGTTACGAAGGCGCGGGGGGCGCGTTGCCGTAACTCGTTGAGTTACAAGCAGTTACGCAATCTGGCTTAATTGTTCTTAAAAAAGAAGAAAGTCTTCAAGATAATCAGGCTCAAGCCCAAAGTGCAACTCAAAAAGCTCTTCGGCATCGTCTAGAGTGCCTTTGCCTTCAATAAGCTGTTCCATCTCTTTCGTAAAGTTTTTTACCATTTCAATTGCATCTTCGCGAGACTCACCATCTCGCTCCATTAGGATTTTCATTACTCTCTTCATAATTAATATTAATTAAAATTAAATTCTTCGTTGTGGCGGTTGGTCCAGAGTTTCCGAAATCTTCCTTCGTGAGCGTGTTTTGCGTAACCAGCGGCCAAGCCATGAGGACCACCATACTCCCTGATTCTTTTTAGAACGTCGAGAGAGGCAATCATATGCTTCCTTCTTTCTTTTTTGTTCATTTCGTTAAACATAAGTAGAGTAAACTAAATTGCCGTCTGCGTAAAGGAAAACCCTATCAGCTTCTTTATAGTCAAAAAGGTTTTTATCTGCAATCTCTTTCTTTATTTTTTCTAGAGATTTTTCACTCCACGAAGTGGCCATAGCCGTTCCGATGAAGTGGTTTCCATTGTAGTATTCTGCATTATAATTGAGAACAGTCATTTGTAGAATATACCATAAAAGATACAGGCATTCAAACCCCTTTTAATTAAAATTCATAGCGCGATTGCGTATTCAATAACTTGTGTAAGTCATTGAATGTAAACGAGTTACGACGGCGGGGGGGCCGCGCCGTCGTAACTCCTTGATAGTCAACGAGTTACGAACCCTAACAGATAGGCACAAAAAAGGCCGCGAGAATTAACTCGCGGCCTTTTGACTAACAACACCACAATGTTTAGTCGATGAAGTCTTGAGTCTCCGTTGGCTCGCTCACAAAAGGGGCGTCCTCTTGAAACGTCTCTTGGAACGTCTCCTCTGCCCCCTCTTCTTGCTCTTCAAGAAGTTCACCCACGACAGGCGAAAAGTCAACTGTAGCATCGAAGAGACTTTGCAGATTCATCGTCCTCTGAGGAAGCTTGGAAATGTCAGAACCCTTGAGAGACTCTGTGACGGCGTTGTAAAGACCCCACAGATTTTCTGCTTTGCCGAACTCTTCCTCAAGCTGTCCCTCTTTTACAACGAGGGCTTCCGCGTAGGCGGCCTCGTCAAGAGAGTCAACAAACATTCCAGTTTCCTCATCCACTGTTGTGGAAAGAAAGTCGTCCTGCTCGACGATGCCTTTTGCGGCTTGGGCTGGATTGCGCCACAAGTCAACAACGTCGTAAAGCTTCTGCTTTGGAAGCGATCCGCAATCGACAAGGTGAACGGCAAGCTTTGAAGCTTCTGCTTCTGTCAATTCTGTTGACTTGTAAAGCTCGATGCGGTCAGTCATTTCGGACCAACGAGTTACGATGCGTGAAATTGCAGATGCAATCGTATTTGGAAGATCGCGCTTGATATTCGTTGTGTGACGGCGAGCAAGCTTTTCTTCCGAAGAGAAGCAAAGGTTTTCGCAAACCATCATTTGATTCCCGATACAGACAGACGCCGCGAAGCCTTTGTCGTTTGCATTGCGAAGTCCGAGAACGATTCGACGCTCTTCGCCAGCAAGGTCAGTGCGAGTAATCGCGAACCCTCCAAAGTAGCGAAGGAACATATTCGGATTCTCTTTACAAGGGCGAGCAAGAACGTGATCCTCTTCTTCGATTGTAAAGCCAGCAGCGAGCAACGCCTTTTCCGTTTCCTCGATCAGCATGATGTGAGGGATTGGAACGTGGCGACCATTGATTTCAGGAGTTGCACAAAGGGCAATCTGCTCGCGAGTTACGTGATTTTTTCCTAGAACAAGTGACATAGTATTTTTTGGTATTGGTTTATTTGATTTAGGTTACAGGGTAGTATACAACAGATTTTGCGTTAGTCAATAAAAAAATGTGCATTATTTTCG
>Ga0255773_10000990_pt1 | contig 29717 bp, 25 predicted proteins | sample 011ome_17_FD_179971 | JGI IMG/M metagenome (GOLD analysis project Ga0255773, IMG submission 179971) | Coastal salt marsh microbial communities from the Groves Creek Marsh, Skidaway Island, Georgia - 011502XT metaG (version 2) | ecosystem: Environmental > Aquatic > Marine > Intertidal zone >... | reverse complement strand
GGTACTTTGTCGCTGGAAAGTATAAATGAAGTATTTCTGAGAATCCTGAACGATACAGTTGGCAAATTAATTAAGATTGCTCTATTCCGACGGATTAGTACAATTATATCAGTAATTTCAACCTTTAAATTTTATTATTTTATTATTTTATTTGAAAAAATAAAACAACTCAATTCCTTTCTGACTTTTCAGATTATTTGTCCCAATTTATTTATCAAATATAAATAGAATAATTATTTTCGCGCATGAATGTATAATTGTATGTGACAAAATGAGTATAAATGGGGAAAATGCGCAGGTTATTAAAATAGTTTATTTTATTCTCCTGAAATATTTTTGTAATGCAATGTTTTATCTCGGTTTTCCTTTACCAAAATTAGATTCATGTACGATAATTATATTTAAGTGTGTTCATATAATTAAATGAGTATAATAGCAAGGCAGGATATAGGAATCGTATTTTAAATAAATTTTTAAAGACAAAAGAAGATAAAAAAAAGAAAAGTTCGTTGAGGGAACAATACCAGTTGCAAAAGCAAAAATCTTCTCTTCTCTTCCTCCTTTTGGAAGAAGGCAAGAAAGAAACACGAGAGAGATAAGAAGGAAAGAAGTATGCAGAGAGCCGTGGATATCCTCGCAGATAAGCAGAAATCCACGGAACACGTCCGAAACATATGCGTTTTAGCGCACGTGGATCACGGCAAGACCACGCTGACGGATTGTCTGATTTCGCACAATGGCTTCATCAACCAGAAACAAGCGGGAAGTTTACGAATGATGGACTTTCTCGAAGAAGAACAAAGACGAGGAATCACCATGAAATCCGCTTCGATTGCGTTACAATACACCTCGCAATCAACATCATCATCTTCTCCTTCGCAATCTACTTTAATAAACGTCATTGATTCTCCCGGTCACGTAGACTTTTGTTCCGAAGTGAGCACGGCGGCGAGACTTTCGGACGGTGCGCTCGTTCTCGTGGACGTGTGCGAAGGGGTCTGCGTCCAAACTCACGCGGTTTTACGACAAGCGTGGGAAGAAAAGTTGAAACCGTGCTTAATTTTCAACAAGATGGATCGGCTCATCGAGGAGTTGAAGTATTCCCCGTTGGAGACGTACGAAAGATTGCGAATGCTTTTGCACGAGGTGAATTCTCTCATGAGCGCGTTCGAGTCCGAAAAGTTTATCAATCAAGCGGATACGTTTCTCAGTGCGGAAGATAAAAGGAATAATAACATCAACAGTGATAATAACGAAGATGTGGAAGATTTAGCGGAATATTTAGATGATCATCTGGACATGACGGATGCCGAAGACGTATTCTCCGTGGAACGAGGTAACGTGGCGTTCGCCTCAGCCATGGACGGTTGGGCATTTCGACCGGAGCAGTTTGCGAGATTATACGCGGAAAAGTTGGGATGTTCGGAGAAAGCTTTGAAAAAAGGGTTGTGGGGCGATTGGTTCTATCATCCAAAATCGAAACGAATAGTCGGGAAGAAACTCAACCCGAACGGAAAATTGAAACCGTTGTTCGTGCAGTGCATTCTCGACCCGATTTGGAAACTGTACGACGCCGCGGACGAGTATTACTCAGGCGATAAAGATTTACCAACGCTCGCGAAATCGCTCAAATTGACAAGCATATCTGAAAAAGAGTTGACGCAATCCAATAAACGAATGACATTATTAGCAATCATGCGAAGCTGGCTGCCTTTGAGTTCCGCGATACTCGAAATGGTCGTCCACTCGCTCCCTAACCCGGTTGAAGCAATGCCGTTTCGAATAGAACGGCTCCTCTACCCGTCAGATAGTAAAATAGCCGCATACGACGATATTTTGAAGTGTAACAAGAGCAGTGATGCGACGACAGTTGTATTCATTTCGAAAATGGTAGCTGTTCCTTTGAGCTCGATTCACGGAGGTGTACGAGAAGGTTCCGAGACGCACGGCGACAGCAAGTTTGTCGGTTTCGGACGCGTTTTCGCTGGTATCATGAAAAAAGGTGATAAAATATTCGTCTTGGGTGGTGACGAACCTACGGAGATTATAATTTCAGAGTTATATTTGATGATGGGTCAAGGGATGTTCCCTGTAGATGAAGTGCCGAGTGGAAATCTCCTCGCCATTGGAGGTTTAGACAAAGTGGTCTTGAAATCCTCGACTCTTTCTTCATCTTTAGAGTGTCCATTATTCGGGTCCATGATGTTTCAGGCGAGCGCTATTGTTAAGGTTGCCGTAGAACCAGAAAATGTGCAAGACATGCCGTTGCTTTTAGAAGGTTTGCGTTTGTTAAACCGAGCAGATGCGTTCGTCGAGATGGAAGTTATGGATTCTGGAGAGCACGTTTTGAGCGCAGCCGGTGAAGTGCACTTGGAACGGTGCATCAATGATTTGAGAGAAAGGTTTGCCAGAGTCCCTATTCGAGTGTCTAAACCTTTGGTAAACTTCAAAGAAGGCATTACGACCGCTGGTTTTGCGGACTATAAAATAGGTAGTAAAAAAGTGTTGCGAGCGTCGGTGGAGAGACTTCTTGTTGTTGGCGACAAAGAAAAAGAGGAAGAGAAAGTAGACGAAAAAGAAGCGACGACAGCCAAGGACGAGAAGAAAAAGAAAAAGAACAACAACGCTTTGAATATAGAACTTAGTAGTATTAGTAGTAGTATTAGTGGTAATAGTGGTGACACTTTCTTGGACGACTTTGAAGAATCCATTCGGCTGGGATTCCAACTCGCATGCGAAAGAGGACCGATATGCGACGAGCCTCTCGATAACCTTAAAGTGACTGTTGAGTTCTTAGATGCGCCTATTGAGGATAACGACGAAGTAAATAATAACGACGATGATGAGCAGCTGAATTCTGGACAAGTGATTACGTTTACCCGCGACGTGATTCGACAAGCCGTGATGAAATCAAACCCAAGGTTGATCGAGGCTATGTATTTAGCGGTCATAACAACCACCTCGGAAGCATTGAATGGAACCTACGCCGTTTTAGGAAGACGACGATCTGATATACTTTCAGAATCCATACGCGAAGGCACTGGTGTATTCATTATTCACGCGTACTTACCTGTGGCAACTTCGTTTGGTTTCGCCGACGAGCTTCGGAAACTCACTTCGGGTGCTTCCAGCGCTCAGCTCGTGTTTTCGCACTGGAAAGAGTTGGATATCGATCCGTACCAAAAGCTCGGCGAGGATGGAGAAGAGTTAACAGACAACGTCGCCAGAGATTTGATGGATATGGTTCGTAAGCGTAAAGGTTTGAAAGTGGACGAGAAAGTTGTTAAAGTTGCCACGAAGCAAAGAACGCTGAGTCGAAAGACTTGATTTAGGACGTAACGCATTTTTTTGCTTTTGCGAAAAAAAAAAGATAAATACAAACAAACTCTTCACACACACACGCACACACACGAGCGCGCGCGCGAGCACAGGAACACGAACACAAACACCACCCTCATCAAATGGTGCAATTCTCTCACGCTGACAATTCTTCTCCAACCATCATAACTTTGGATGAGAGCGAAGATAAAGCTCGCGCTCGAGAGTTGACTTTGCTCGAATGTCAACAATTGGCTTTGGAGTATAATTTCGTCAAAGAGAACGCACCATCGAATGGAACCGTGCAGCAAAGAGCAGACGTCGTCGGTTTCTTCAAACAGTACGGCGCAAACGGATTATCGCAATTTAAGAAGAAGTTCGGATCGATGAAGTTATATCCACCCGGAGAGAAAGAGGTGGAGTTCTATTCCTTCTCTTGCGGTTCTGACGAAGACGATGATCTCGGAGGATCAAACGGAGATGCGTTCTTGAAAAAACCAATCAGCAAGGAAGACATCGAAGAAGCTATACCGATTTACGAAGAGAATAAAGGTTCCTTTCAGAAATTAAGCTGGAAATACATCAAACGTCCTGGAGGTCAGGCGATTCGTCCGCCAGATTGGTACAAATTGGATGGCGCTGTTGCGCAAGTCGAGAAGGGCGACAACGATACTGAGTGCCCGATGTGGACATCGAATGGCTCTGTTGATTACGGCGGGAAAGAACAGTGGGAGTGGTGGTTAAAATATAAAGGTAAATCAGCCGATGAATCCAAAGTACTCTTTGTTCGAGTCCTTGAAATGGCAAAGAAGAACAAGAAGGAGAATTTCTATTGATTAGTGTGAAGCTATACAAAATTCTTCATCGTTTATTTATTCAAAAACAACAAAAGCTAATGTTACACACGTTACGTTCAGTTTAAAAGTCATGGTCATCATGGTTCTAGTCCTTACTCTTCTTTTTCTTCTTTTTCTTTTCGCCGTCGTCATCGGCTTTGGAAGACTTCTTTTTCTTCTTTTCGCCGTCTCCATCCTTTTCTTTCGTCTTTTCCTTCTTCTCCTTCTTTTCTTTCTTTTCTTTCTTCTCGCCACCACTTGGTAACGCCGCTGCGCTATCTTTATCTTTCTTCGAGCTCTTCTTCTTCTTTTTCTTTTTACCATCGCCAACTGAGAACGGATTGAACGCGTCGTCTCTCTCGTACGGATCAAATCTCGGATACGCTTCAATCGTCGGCATTTCGCCTTCGCCGCGGCCTTCGCTCGGTTTGAGTGGATCGTAAGCGACTAAGTTCGAATGCAACTTCGAGGCGGCATTTGTTGGTTGGTATCCTCCAATTTTCAAAGCCGCTCCTTCCTCAAAGTCCTCGTCTTCGTCTGAGCTATCGTCTTCGCCCTTGATGGACGGTCTAGAAATCGGGCCGCCCAAGCTATGCGCTGCCAAGTGCGCTTGCATCGCTTGCATGGCCGCAGAGTCAGTCGCAGTGAGCGCAGCGGCAGCCTTACCGTCCTTTTTGGATTTGCGACCACCCGAGCCGGCTTCTTCTTCTGGAGCCAAATAATAGTTGCCCATTTTCTTCTTATGGTTGGCCAACATTTTGCGCGCCTCCTTTTCTTCCTTGGCAATTTGTTCTTTCGATTTTTTAACCGTAAACAAATCGGTAACATTCTTTGGTCCTTTCGACTTCTTCTTACCTTTCTTGCCTTTTCTACCCGAGTATTCGTCGTCGGATTCCGAGTCACTCGATTCGAGCAAGTGATCCCACTCCGTTGACAACGGCGCGTTGACGTTGAGATCCTCCGGCGCCCCGAGTTTGCGCTGGGCTTTCGTCGAAACTGGCTGAATTTCCTCCGCGAAGACATTTGCGATTTCTTCGACGAGGGCCATACCAGATCCGGCTTCTTCGTCTTCGGCGTCTTGAACCGCATCGAGAATAGTTTTCAATTGGCAACTTCGTTCTCGCACTTCGAGATTTAAGGAAACCATAAAAGGCATCAAACGTTTGCCACCGATAATATCTCGAATATCCGCGAGATCTTCGGTTTCTGGAACCAAAATAGACGCATCCGAACCTCGCGTAGCTTGCAAATGCTCGCTGACTGCACTCGAGTAGATTTTAAGCGCGCTGTGAATGTACACGCTTTGGACAGGACCGGGTAACTGCGTGACTTGTTGTTGCGTCAACGCATGCACGAGCTCGGCGTGGTCCGTGAGATAATGCGCGTACTCACCAACGACCCATGCAATGGCTTTGAGCGCATCCGGAACCGTTTTATTAACGCTCGACATTTCTAAAAGAGTCGGGTCGATCAAAATCGGAGACAAGATACCGACGGCGGATTCTCGAATGACTTCCACGCGCAAGCACACGTCGATGATTTGATCGCCGACAAGTTTCCCGTGCGAAGAGGACGGGACGCGAATCAAATCAGCCAACACGGATAAATACCAAACAAAGTCAGTGACTAAAGCGTACCTATCGCTCATGCAAATGTGAATCACAGACCATACCAATTCATCTCGGAATTTCTTATCGGCTCTTCCCATGGCGCCCATCAAATGAGCGGTGGTATCCATCAACGTCTTCTTCGTCACCAAACCTCGGACAATTTTCAACGCGCAGTATTGAATGTTCGAATCTTCGTGGTCGAGACAGCCAAAGATGTTCCCCTTATGTTCGGCGACAATTCTCGGGTGCGAATCGAGCAAGAAGGTCAACGCGTGCAACGCGAGAAACTTAATATTCGGATCGGTATCTTCGAGCATGTCTTTCAATTTATCCACCGCTTGTCGAACAATCTTCTCTTGAGAAGTCATGCCTTGGACAACCGTTCGAATGCATTCGTACATGAGCGATTTAGCGCTCGTGGTTTCCAAAATTTCCGACAACGGACCGACGAGTTTCTTTCCCAATCGCGGCTCCAAAGGCGTCAAAGCGCCGAATACTTTAACCAATTTAATCGTCATCCAGTTCGAGGACGAGGTCGTCAATAATTTGTAAAACTTCGGTGCGAGCGGCAAGTATGTTTTCGGGTTGTGCATGGCAAGTTCTGATAATACCGTCACCGCGGCTTGGACGACAGTTTGATCGTCATCTTCTAAACATTCTGTCAGTCTCGCGAAGGACGGTCTCAAAGCTTCCGGGTATCGCAAGAAGCACTTGTAGAGACACAAGCACGCTCGGCGTCGTAAATCCGGTTTGTGGTTGTTCAATAACGAATACACATCTGCGACTAACGTTTGCGACAATTCTGGCGTGACAATATTCGCCAAGCACGAAATCGCCAACGCCGCCTCCGCCGGATTCGGACTCGCCAGATCCTTCTTCAATAAATTGGGAATTAACAACACGACATCGGTATCGTCCCCGAAAGATTGACAGGCGGCTAAATACCCGACTCTTTTATATTTCACGTTCGCCGTGGACATTAACTCGACGACGTGAAACGACGCCCAGTTCATGTTAAATCCTAAAGAGTGCAAATACGTCGCCTTTTCAATAGCGATTGATTTCGTTCGAATGTCCGACGAGACCACTTCGGCGCGAATGTCTTGCAAAGACTTGTTCATGAAATCCTTTTGATTGTCTTTGTGACTTCGAATGCCTGTTTGATGAATAGAAGAGAAAAAAGGATTAATAATAACGCTTTGATGTTCTCGATCGTAGAAAATTTGAGCGAGTGTGATGATGCCATTGGGTCTCGACAAAACACATAAGAAGGAGAAGAAGGATCGTCGTTTTGCGCAATTCAATTTAATTTTGGGAGCCGCAGCAGACGCGGGCAAAAGAGAATTCAATTTTACGACACGAGATAAAACCACGACGTACCCGTGATCAAGTCTCTCAAAGATTTCTGAAACAATCTCGTGACTGTCGCAGATGACGCCGTCTTCGATCGATCTTTGTTGCTCTGCGACCCCATGGAGGACATGGAGGTCATCTTTTTTATTTAAAGAAGAGAGAGAGAGAGAGAGTACGTGTGTGTGCGCACTACAAATGAGGGGAAGAGGAGAGCAAAAAAACACGTGCAGACAGACTGACAGACAAAAAGAGAGATTTTTTGTGCACAGACGCTGACAGACGCTGACAGAGAGAGAAAAAGAGATATACAAATCCAAACTCCTTTTTATTCACTAATCTTCATTTTGTCTTCACTGAGTTAAGATGATGGCATCCTCTTCGACGTCTTCTTCGTCTCTGTGCGCGACTTTTACGAAGTCCACGGCTAACCCTTCTTCGTCGTCTTCTTCTTCTTTTTGCTGGAAGAAGAACGAATGTAGCAGTGGTAACAACAAAAATAAGAATATCTCTTTAACGACGAAAAGCAATCATCATCATCATCATCATCATCATCATCATCGAAGACACAATCGAAGAAGAGCGACAGTGGTGGTGGCAACGTCGGCAGAGGCCACGGGTGAAGGAGATGGATTAATTTTACAGCGCGGTAAAGGAGAATTGAACGCGTTTGATTCCATCGCCATCGGGTCTCCAATCGTGAAATATTTCCAAAGCGATGACGACACCGAACGGTGGGTGATGTGGTACACGGGGAGACGAGAAGTAGGCACGAGCGGGAATAATAGCGAGGAAAATGTAGGAGACAAAATAACAGCGGCAACGTTTGACCACGACAAATCTTTGACATCCGGGGAGATTGGTATCGCCGTTTCCGAAGACGGCATCGTGTGGAGACGAGGCGGGTCGCCGACGGAAACGTACAGAACCGGCGGCGACGCGGAGGCTTTCGAAAATCTCTCCGTGGACGTAGGCGCAGTTTTATATCCCAACAACGAAGACTGGTGGGTTTTTGATACCGCTCACGTTTCCGTTGGAGACGTGCATATGATTTCTTCTGGCAACGTCTCCGGTGGAGCCGGTGGCGGTATTTATTGGATGTATTACCAAGGCGGCGATAAAGAGGAAGTCGACGGCGTCGAAGGCGTGCGCACGAGACCGGGCTTGTGTCTCTCGCAAGACGGGAGAAACTGGGCGAGAATAGAGGGTGAACACCACACGCACGCAGTGTTAGACGTCGGAAGTGAAGGCGAATGGGACGAGCTGTGCATCCGAGACCCGAAGCTTTTATTAGCGGGACCGAAAGATATGCGATTGTTTTATCACTCAATCGACAAAACGACAGACGTTTCCAGAATTGGCGTCGCCACTTCCAAGGACGGGTTTCAATGGCAAAAGAATTCCAGCGGATTTATATTAGACGCCGGGCCAGAAGGTTCCATCGATGATTTAGGCGTCAAATCGCCGTGCGTGGCCAGAATTGGAAGAAACGAATACGTCATGTTTTACGAAGCGTTGAGTTCAAAACACCCGGGGAAATCCACCATTTGCGTCGCGAAATCGCAAGACGGCATTAAATGGGAACGCGCTTCAACCCCTGCGCTCGTTTTCGGTGAAGACGGTGCCTGGGACGAAGGTGGAGTTGGACGACCGTACGTCGTCCCCATGGCGGAGAACAAGTTGCGATTATACTACGAAGGTCGAAGCGACGCGAACGGTCTCGGAGTCGGTATCGGTTTAGCCGTGAGCGTTGGTGACGACATGTTTAGTTTTGTTCGTCGTAAATCCGTCGTGACGGCTGCTTAGATAAATGTGATTGTAATGAACAAGACCAACGATACATACATAGTTATAAAGAGGCTAAAGAGGTAAGTAAGTAAGGAGCTAAAGACGATTTTTAGATTTTTTTGTTCGTTTGCACTCTTCTCCACAGTTCAAAACTGCGCATCTTCATAAAAGTAGAAACTTCTCTCTCTTCAACGCGAGTTTGTTTGTGAGAGCACGCGCGTCGTCGCACCGATGCACGTCGAGAACGCATAAAGAGAGAGGAGGAGGAACAAAGAAGACAAAGAAGAAGAGAAAAGCAAACGACAGAGAGAGACGACAGAGAGTGTTTTGAAGAAGAAAGAAAGATGTTGCCAACCTTTGTTCCTTCCAAGTCTTCCTCCCCGAAATATCATCAACGTTCTCCTCACGGAGGAGGAGGAGGACGCGGCGGCATGCACCCGAAAACACTTCTCTCGTATGCGTTTCTCTTCTTCGGCTATTACTTCATCTTGGGCGCGAAAGATTCCCGACGACGCTTGTTCCGCGCGTTGGGCATTTTCTCAGACGAAGACTTGAAAACGTTGAGCAAAGAAGCGTTGCAAAAGCGAGACTCCTATTCCGTGTGGGACAAACATTTCAATCGAGACGAAGTGCCGAAAGAGCAATTCGCAGTTGGTTTGTTTCTTGAGTATTTAGAAGATCGACGATTGAACTTAAATCGAGGACGGGCCAGAGCTTTATCTCCTTTCTTTGACTTGAACAACGACGGTATCGTGACGAGGAACGAGTACGGCGAGTTTATACGAAAGTTTTCGCACACGAATTCCGAAGGCGGAGGCGACGATAAAAAACTGTTGAAAGCGGCGCTATCAGAAGCCACGAGAACGATTCAGTCGAGGAAGAGCGGCAATAACGGCGGCGAAGGCGGGAGAACCGGTTTGTCCAATAGAGGCTGCGCGTTACATTTGGACAGAAAGAAACGAGATTATTTAGAAATTTTAGAGTCGGGTGATTTGCAATTCGGTGGCACCGCGCCGTTTACGATTGAATTGTGGGTGAAGCCGAAAAGAGCGTCGGAGAAAGCTGTTTTAGTCTCCAAGTACGATCGAGGGAAGTGGGGTCAATATTTCGTGCAGTTGCAAAGAATAGGTGAAAGCGACGAGATGGAGGTGTTTTTCCATCGAGAGGTTGCGCCGTGGGGACAAAAAGCCGGCACGATTCCTTTACACGCGTTCACGCACATAGCGTGTTCCTACGGGAACGGCGTGTCCTCTATTTATATTAACGGAACCTTAGCGTCTTCCCAAAAAGAAGCTGGGCAAGATCAAAACCCGGAAACACCGGTTTTAATCGGAGCGATGTTGGAAAAAGGCGAACCGATTGATTTTTACGACGGTATTTTAGACGACGTGCGAATATGGAGGGTCAGTCGTAGCCAATTGGACATTCGAGAATCCATGCTGCTTTCTTTATCTGGGATGGAAACCGGTTTAGAAGCGTATTGGGAATTCAACGAGTGTTTAGGTAAACACGCGAAAGAGAAAACGGGAGAGAGTAAACACGACGCCAAGCTCCACGGAGGCGCGTGGACAACTTCCTCGATTAAGTTCAAGAGTTACCAAGAAAGCTTCGGTTGTAAAGATACGCACTGTTAGTAATAATATAGTCGATATAATGATAGGATTTTAGTTTAAGAAGTACTAGTTTACACAGATTGATGATTCCAAGTCACAAATGTTTGCACACGCTATTAAGTTGATGGAGCAGCAGCACTTTTCGTCTGAAAAAGATTACTTACTCGTTCCTCACTATAAGAAACACATCACCGCACGCGCGCGGAACAACACGTATTACTTATTCGCCAAAATGCCACACCAGAGTCTCATCGCGACGATGAGAATCGCTTCGTCGCAGAAAACCTCTTCTTCTTCTTCTTCTTCTTCTTCTTCTTCTTCGTTGAAGACGACTGGAAAGATATCATCGTTGTCGTCATCTTCCCGAAGAAGAAGAAGAAGAAAAACAAGCGCGTTGTTCACATCGGCATCATCAAACGACAAGCCAGCCGTGGTCATACTACCTGGTTTAGGGAACGCCACCGAAGATTACGAAGAGTTCAAGGAAGAGTTATCCTCTCGAGGCTACGTGGCCACGTCTATCGCTCAAGTCGCGCGACCGGATTGGTTGAGAAACGCAGCCGGCATTGTCAAGCCATCCTACTGGCTCGGAACTTTGGAGCCTAGGCCGACTGTCGATTGGTATTTAGAGAGAATCAACAATGCCATCGACGAGGCAAGAAACGCGAACGAGAATAACGGGGAGGTTGTTTTGCTCGCCCATTCAGCCGGTGGGTGGTTATCCCGAGTATATTTGGAGTCGAAAGAAGACTTTGCGAACGCAAAGCTTGTATCGAAGATAATTTCTCTCGGAAGTCCGCTAAACGCGGTACCTTTAGACGTGCCCGGTGTGGTCGACCAAACCAGAGGCATATTAACCTACGTCGAAGCGAATTGTTTATCGCCAAAAGCCTTAGGCATCGAATGGATTTGCTTAGCTGGAACGTATAAAACGGGAGTAAAAGAGTTCTCTCGCGAACGGTTTTCTGATTTTATCGTCGGGCAAGGCTACAAACAAGTCTGCGGCGCAGCGGATGCGAGTGGCGATGGAATTACTCCGGTAGAATCAGCGCAGCTGCAATTAGAAGGCGTGGAAAATATAGTTTTGGACGGGGTCTTTCATACGCCAGTTGGGTCGAATAACGAAGAGAGACCGTGGTACGGCACGAAGAAAATTTTGGATTTATGGGTTTCGAAAATATGACACCCCCGACGTTGTTGTACGTTTATAGATTTCTAGTTATATTATTATATTATCATTATAGTTACAACGAGAGAGTGAGGGAGAGTGTGCACGTTGTATTAGCTCGTGTACGTCTCCGCTCCTCTCTTCTAAACGTATTCTACTCGTATCATTTTTTTGTTTGTTTCTTTATTATTATATAGTTTTCGAAGAAAGAGAGAGATGAATAAAACTAATCTCATCTCATTTGACTCTTTTTTTCTCTCCGTTGACGATGGTATACACCGCGGCCGCATAATGTCGGGGCGTTTTCGGATCTTGGTTGGTGTCGTTCGCTTCATAGTCTTCCTCGGGCCGTCGGCGTTTTTCTCCAGCCTGTTTTATTACGAGTGACATCATGTTAGTATATTTAATGAAAGAAAAAGTCGGCGGGAAAGAAGGCGAGAGGACGTTTTCGTCGTCTAAGGGCAAAAATTAGGGAAAGCCGAAGCCGACAACGAGCGAACGAATCACTCCAGACAGACGAAACGGCAACTCGAACGAATCGAACTCGAACAGACAGAGAAAGAGAACGTAATAATTTCGACATACCTTGCGCCAATCGTCGCTTAAAATCAACTTCCCATCGATGGGTTTACCTCCGACGAAAATCGAAGCCGTCATTTCAAACGTCTCGTCGACGAATTCAAATAGAGGAAGGAAAGAAGATGAATTTTCTTCAAAGTCTTCTCTTTCTGAAGTAAATAAAGTCTCTTAAAACAAGAGTTGTTACGAACCGACAACTGAAAAAGACGGTGGCAAACGACGAATCCGCTTTGCGGTTAGTTTGGGTGATTTCCTCTTTTACGAGTTGTTTAAGAACGAACGTTAAAGAGAGAGAATGACGTTTTCCAATAAGACGAGATCCAGAAAGTGGTGCCAACATGAGAAAACTCGAAAATTAGGGTATAGTCTGGAGGAGATCTTTTCATTACTTTGACGATGAATACTATGTTACTGCATTATTACAAACAACCCAAAACATACGATGTAGTTTTCCTTCTCGCCGCGTTTCATAACTTCACGCTGGTCATTCTTTGGAAAAAGTACTGCTTGTAGTCGTCGAAGATGTCCTTATCGTTTTGCGAGTACAAACGTAAACTGTGAACGCGCTCCATCATGTGCTGACGTAGTTTCGTCACCGTCTCGGCACGATTGGCGTTATACGCCGCGTGTCTCGGGTTTGTCGCGCAAGAAGAGCGTATCCATTCGACCATTTGCGCCACCTCTTTCTTACATCTCTGTTTCAGGATGATTTCAGGCGCTACAGCTAACTTTCGCTCTTTCTTTTGTTGCTGTTTGCGGAGACGCTTTTCAGCCGCTAAGGCTTTCGCCAAAGCCCGTTCGCGTTCGCGCTTGTGCGAACGCTTCTCCTCTGGCGGATGCCAGATATCGACCCGTCTCGGATTCGCTCGCGTAGTTTGCCAGACGTTGTAATAATACGAAACGATTTGGGACATGGTTTTGTTCGGTAACAAAGGCTTCATTGGACGCAAATTGTCGCAATTTTTCGTCACATGTTGGGTGAAAATATCGCGCTCTTCTTCGCTCCATGCGTTGGCGACAACGACACCCATGTCGTGTAAACCGAACGACGTTTGAACGTGTAAAGAATCTCCAACTTCGCGTTTGAATTTAGCGCGCGCTTCGGCGATATCTTCGAGAGGAACGCGGACGATTCGGATAATCTCTTCTTGTCCTTGAGCGTTGATATACGCAACCAAGTCTGGGTCTTTGACTTCTTCTCCTTGAGTTTCCGTTTTTACTACTACCGCTCCTACCGCCGGTGCGTTGTTACTATCTAATTCAGCTTTCGCTGTTGTTACTACCGCTGCTGCTCCTGCTACTCCTACAACTTCTATGTTCTTTGCTTGCTCGCCGTTGTTAGTATTATTTTCGCTCGGCGCCAAGCGCTTGGCCGCTTTTTCCTCTTCCTCCTCAGCGGGTTCGCGACTCTTCGAACGCTTTCGCGTGCTTTTCCTCGTCGGCGAGTTCGTATTGGTGTTCGTATTATTATTATTATTCTGGTCGTTATTATTCAGTGGCCAAAACCGGACGCCAAGCATCTGCGTCTCCTTCTCCGTAAAATGTTCCAAGTCGTCCACGATGGCTTTTTTCACCTCTTCGTCGAATTCTGGCACCTGCGCTTGATACTCGTCTCCAACCCGTATAATCGCCGGTTTCACCGGTTGCCACACCCTCGTCATCGGCGACGAAAACATCTTCTCCGACTCCTCTACTAACGTAAAATCGTGCAAACCAGCCGCTCGAAACGCCTTCTCCTTCCCTCTCGCGCCTCTTCGCGGTTGATGCGCTTCGCCTTCCGCGGTGACCAACTTGAACCGCAAACACATCGCCCGGTTTCTCCTTTCCAGTTCCTCCTCTTGCATTTTTACCTGGTCGTCGATGATTGCGTCTTTATTGACGAGCATTCTCCCTGGTTTCGTGGCCATTCTCGAGAGCCATTGGTAGAGTTGTTCGCACTGTTGTTTTCTCTTCTCTTTTTTTTCCTCCTCCTCTTTTTGCTTCTCTTCCGTGCTCTTTTTTTCCTCCTCGTTTTCCGCATCGTCGTTCTGAGAAGGTGAAGGCGTTCTTGGCTCATCCTCCTTCGAAGGTTGCGCCGGCGAGGACGGGGGAGACTTTTGTTCGTTCTTTTCCACCGTCTCCTCTCTTCTCTCGATCTCTTTTTCTTCGTTTTCGCCCATCATTATTTAGTATTCGTATTCGTATTGCGCTCCTCTCTGCGCGTCTTTGAAGTTGTTGAAATACCAGGACGAGATAAAGTACGGTTCTCAAAGAAAAACAGAAAAATACACACCAACCGACTGATGGATTTTAAGTAGTATTCAACGGGTAGATCTGGATTCAAACCGGGCGCAAACGGTCCCTATATCTTTCCTGTCAACGTTTGAACAGTTCTTTCTCCGTAAAGTTTCTTTTTATGCAGTCCGTGCGCGCGTTTGTGGTGAGACGTGAATTGGAAATGAGAATGTCAGTTTTTTTTTAAACGATGAGAGCTCTTTTTAGGAAAATGAAGAGAGTTTTTCTTCTTTGGGTCTTCTGCTCAAAACGAGAACTCCTTTCAACACAAAAGCTGCTTTCCTTCTCTGTTTTCAAAGAAAAAGGAAGGAAAACAACAACAACACCACCACCACAGACTCTCTTCTTCATATCAAACTCAATCGCATTCTCTGTGAGTGTGGGTATAATACTATACATACACACATCATCCATCGAAAGAAGAGAGAAAGAAAGACTCGCAAAAGAGAAAGCATCCTCGTCGTCTCGAAGCGATTTTGAAGAAGAGGAGGAGTAAAAGGAAAAGGAATAAGACGCATAATAAAAGCTTTTGAGAAAGCAGAAAAATGATGATGTCAGCAACAAGGAGCGTATCTCCTACGACGTCGTCGATGTTGAGAATTCGTAAAACAACTCCTAAAGCGAACAACAACAACATCAGAAAGCCCACAAAACAACGATCGACAAACGCGATGGCTACGTTTACATCACCTTCTTCGCGTCGTTCTTCTTCTTGGAGCATCGCGAGGAGCAGTGCTCGTTGTGGTGTACAAACGAAGACGACTTTGACGACGACGACGATGATGAAGAAAAACGAAAGCAACAACAAAACGGTGAAAGAACAACAACAACAACAACAAAGAAGAAACGCGACTATTACGAAAGCGAACGAGGACGACTCATCATCATCATCATCATCAGTGGATGCTTCGAGCGACGACCCGTTCGAATTTGGTTCCAAATCGAAGAAGAGAAGGCGACGAGACGGGAAATCTACGAGACGCGCGACGGTTGCGGTGGACTCGCCGGCCATCGCGGCGGCGAAAGGCGAGTCGGAAAGAACCGTCGTTGAGGAGTCCGAGGAAGCTTTCTTGAAATTTCTTGGGTTTTACATAGCAATTATCTTTGCTTTTGGTGTTGTTCTCGCGTTATCGGCGTTTAAAATCTGGCCAGACAGCGTCGATTCGTTCATCACGGATACGCTCTACCCGGCGTTTACTCCTTTCGTCGGCGGATTTTTAGTGTTTTCGTCGATTTACGGTTTGATTAAAACGCGAAGCGATCCAACTTCAAAGTCCGGTTAGTCAAAGAGAGAGAAAGAGTCATCGCATAGGAAATGAATGCAAGCAAGTGTTTTAAATACATATTATTATTATTCGCTACTAAAATTATTATTATTGGTATTATATCTTTCTGCGCTAATAAGGTCTCTACTAGTATTATTATCCTACGACGACTGGCAATCTTTAAAAGAGAGGACGCGCGAGAAAAGCGCTTTCGCTCTCTCTTTGGGTTAAAATCTAAAGGTGATATAAATTCGAGCTCGCGGCGTCTCGCAAAACTTGCGCCGCAATCTTCCTCCCCGAATCCGTCATCATCGTGTGCACTACCTCTTCCACTAATCGATACGTCGTTATTATAAAAACGACGGAAAAGAAAACAACTTTCCACCCTCGAATTTTCTTCTCTCGATCTAACACGTTGAATATCTCCGTCACGTCCACGTAAATCTCCTTCTTGCTATATAACTTCAAAGAATACAACAGAACGGGTAAGTGCATCGCGCACAATCCAAATCGTCTCATCGCAGACGTGATAATAACCACCACTAAGTGGAACAAAACTTCCGGTTTCACCAATTTGTTAATTCGATTCGCCGTATCGTGAGGGTTCATGAAGTCGTTTTGTAAATCAGTCAAGCAGACTAAGATGTACATGTTCATCCCTAACCCGGCGCCGAGGAAGACGAATAAAGAGAGCCACCCGAGGATGAATGCGATCATTTCTTAAACTCTCCTTTGTCTTCTCTCTGTTTTGCGTCGTCGTGTGCTCAAGTCGTCAGCAGAGCGAGAGCAGCTTTTGCAGCAGCTCACCCAAAGAGGAGGACAAAAAAAAAGTGATGAGCAGCCCCCTTTTGGTAAAAAATTTTTGAGACGAAAAATATCAAAAGCAGAGAAAGAAGCAAGAGTGGTTTTGAGACTCGAGAGACTACCGACGTGTTTTCTTTCTTGGAACAATCAATTTTTCTTCACAGACACTTACGTTATATATATTTATTAAAAAGCTTCTTTCGCGTTGTTCGTTTGTTTGCACGGCGACGACTTTACAATTGCGTCGAAGGATCGTCTCCTCTTCTCTGACTCGTGTTATTCATCATCAGCGGTCGTGGTGGTGGTTTATGTATACGTAATAACGGGGAGAATTCGACATCATGAGTACAGAAAATCGAGGAGGAGAAGCGCACACACACAACATTAACAACAACAACGCGTTTGGAGGAGGAGGAGGAGGAGGACAAGGAGGGAATTTCCTACGGGCGATTGTCCCCATTCAAGATGTCTCCGAGATTCTCTCCAAATACGATTTCAAGGAGAAGATTGGAACCGGAGGTACGACTTCGCGAGAGTAAACAAACAACAACAACATCAATAAAAACGGATTCCGTACAGGAAGGAGGAAACGTTTCCTTTTTTCTTCCTCTTTTTCAATTGCTTGGTTTTGGGTCGAACTCTCTTTCTTTTCTCACCAAAAAAAACTGACGACGACAACAATTTTTTTTTCCTCCTCTCACGACGACATAAACAGGTTTCGCAACCGTCATGCGTGCGATCGAGAAAGATACCGGAGTAGAAGTCGCGATCAAGATCGTGGACCGGCAAAAGTACGCCCCGACGGATAAGAGTTACGAGAGAGAGTTTCAAGTGTTGTCGACGCTCTATCACGAAAATATCATCAACTTACGGTGCACGTACGTGACGGAGAAGAACGTCTTCATGGTGACTGAAGTAGTTCACGGAGGGGAATTGCTGGAGAGAATAACCGAGGAAGGTAGTTATTCCGAGGCGGACGCGAGACGGATCATCGTTCAGATTTTAAAAGCGGTTGAGTATCTACACTCGAAGAAAGTCGTTCACCGAGACATCAAGTTAGAAAATATTTTGATGTCCGATCGATCTCCCAAAGCGACGGTGAAATTGATTGATTTTGGATTATCTAGATTACCGCAAGACGGAAGCGAGATGAGAACAATTTGTGGTTCGCCTTTGTACGTCGCGCCTGAAATTTTAGACATGAACTTATCGGACACGGCGTATACGCCGGCGGTGGACATGTGGTCCGTCGGCGTCATTTTGTTTATTTTATTGAGTGGCTATTCACCGTTCGATCACGACGACGAAGAGCAGCTGTTTAAAAATATCAAAGAAGGCGTGTATTGCATGGACGACCGAATTTGGAGATACATCTCGGAAGGTGCGAAGGATTGCGTTCGACAGTTGCTCACGGTGGACGTGATGAATAGAATGACTGCTACGCAAGCTTTGCAACACCCGTGGATTCGACAAAAACACCATCATCATCACCATCATCATCACAATAATAATAACAACAACGATAACAATAATAATAACGATATTAGTTCAATTATGACGAGCGAGACGAACTCGACGGGTTTTACCGATGGCGGAGGCTCGCTCACCTCGAGCATGAACATGCAACCTCCCGAGCAAATGCCAAAGGAAATTTTAGAAGAAAAACAAAACCGCTTAAAACAACGACTAGAAAGTATACGCATGATTCGAGAAGAAGAGGCGTTAGCGATGGATATAGCTATGCAGCAAGATAGCGATAACTCCAATCCTTCGATTTGATGATATGATAAGTAAACGAGGACGACGAAAAGATGATAGTGAAAATAATAAATCGTTTTCAAAAATAAAATACAGCCGCTTACAATCTCTATCTACGTAAATCTATGATACACTACCTCAAATGCTAATCATCAATATTCTGGTAACTCTTTGTTCATGAACTTCTTCCTCGCGAACGCCATCCAAAACTTGTTCATTTTCGTGCCTTCGTCGACGTATAAGTGGTCAACCAGGCGCAAACCGATTTCTTCGCGACACTGCGCGAGATACGACTTCAACGTTTCACCTTCTTGAAACGTTTTCGGGCCATCAATAATCCCTCCTAACCCAGTCGTGATGTCAAAGTGGTCGTGCGCTAACGCGAAGAGAAGCTTCGCCCCTTCTGTCATCAGATTTTTCTTACTATTATTATTCGTACCTTGTTGCGAGGAGGACGACGACGACGCTTGGTTTTGGTTTTGGTGAAGTCTCTTCAAGCATTGGGAGATGTAGAGAGTCAAATAAATCAACAACTTGTCCGCGTCGGATTGAATGGCGTATTTCCGGAACAAAACGTTCGGTCGGAAATACTGAATAGCCTCGTCGACGATGTCAAAATCGGTCGTCTTCGGCGCCGGACCTCTCGTTTGCGTTCGCAAAGGAAGTAAAGGGACACCGCAGGACGCGTGGATGGAATCGGGCAATTCCGTGAACGCGGAATGGTACACCATTTTTTCTTTTCACAAAACGCACAAGTAACCACCACTACTACTCGTAGTAGTGATTAAAAAATCTAACTTATATGATGCGTGTAGTAGTACCGAGTGGTGGTGGTGGTGAATCTTCTCTCTCTCTGAAGAAGAAGAAGAAGAAGAAGATATATGAGAAGGAGAACACCAGGCGCGTTCATTCATTTCATTCCGAGAAACTTTGACCGTTTAAGGTTTGATTTATTTAAACAAGTTTATTATCTTATTCTTAAACCCTAAGCTAGCTAGTCACTCACATAAATTGCTCTGATAAAAAGAGCTCTTTGCACACTTTATTCGCCTCTTTCAAATGAGAGAGTTTTAGAAACGCGAAGGCCACGGGATCGAGACCCGTATGGGGCATATTCATAGAACGCCCTTTTAGCTCAGCTTGGTTAGAGCGTCGTGCTTATAGATCTTTTTTTGCTCTGCGCTCGTTTCTTATTACTATTACAATGCTAGAAGTTGTTAAATGGTGTTGTTGCCACCGCGTTGATATTGCTTGCGAGGCGATGACTTTGATTTTGTCAATTCGAGCAACTCTTTCAAGTCGTCTCCAATATCCTCAACAACAATTTCCTCTTTGTCGTACAATACCGTGCAATAATACGGTCCAGGCTGACCAGCTCTGGCAGTTCTTCCCGTTCTGTGTATGTGCATAGCCGCAGAATCGGCTAAAGAGTAATGCACCACGTGATGGAGCTCCGGGAAGTCAATGCCTCGAGCCGCTAAATCCGTACAGACGCACACTTTTAACTCTCCAGAGATGAAATCGTCCAACACCACGCCTCTCTCCTTCGCTTTCCCGTGAAACGCCATAGAATACATTCCACTGCTGTTGTTTTCTTCTCCGTTTATATCGGTATTAGTATTCAAGTATTCGACGATTTCGTCCGCCTCTACCGGCGAGTTTGCAAAGACCAACGACTTGTACTCTTTCCGCTTTCGCAACGCTTCCACCAACGCTTTGTTTTTCCTCGTTCGTATACTATTTTCTCTTCTTTTCCGTTGCTGCGCCTTCTCCATATCATCATCATTATCATTCTCATCCTCATTCTCATGACTCTCTGTTTCTTTTTCTTCTTCTTCTTCTTCTTCTTCTTCTTCTTCTCTTTCTATCATTACAACCTCTTGTTCCAGTTGCGGGTGCAACTTTCCGAAATACCCGGTGGAAATCCAAGACAGATCGCCTTGAAACGATTCGAAAATCGGTTCGGAATCTTTCAAAGTCGCGGCTGCAAACACGTATTGCACTTTCGCGCCAAACTTATTGACACCATCCGCGTTCTCTCCGTACGTTAAATCGATTAAATGTTTAACATCGTCCGCGAATCCTCTAGAGAGCATCTCGTCGCACTCGTCCACGACGAAATGTTTGAGACGACCAAACAACACCCACTCGTCTTTCGCCAAAGCTAATAAGCGAGCTGGCGTGCATATCAAAACGTCTGCTCGTCGAAATTCTGGTATGGCTTCTTCTAAATCGCCAATGATTTTGTTCCCTTTCTTTCCAGCTTTCGTCGTCGTCGAAGATTTACTCGCGACGTATTTTCGATTTCGATTATTTGTGTTTTTCCGTTGTTTCAAACTCGTCGGTTTCAACAATTTCTTCTCCTTACCGAAAATGGAAAACACCGTCGGCGCCGGTAACTCTAAATCAGTTCGTTGACACCAAATTGAACATAATTCGGCCATTTTTGAGACTTGCCTCGCCAACTCGACGTTTGGGACGAGAATGACCATCGCCGGACAACATCTTCCGCTAACTTTCGTGCCTCCCCTTCCCGGCGCCGCCACCTGGGACATGAGCGGTAAAGTATACGCGAACGTCTTCCCAGAACCAGTTTCGGCTAATATCACCGCAGAGTTTCCTTCAATGAGTTCTGGCGTAGCTAACTTTTGAATCTCTGTTGGTCTTTTCAAGCCAGCTTTGTTTAAATTTTCCGCCGTGATGGCTTCTAAACCGGCGTTGACAAACGCGTTGTCCGATAATTGTTTTTCATTACTATCATCATCATCATCGTCATTGTGGTTGTAATAAGAGTCTCTTCTCTGTGGTTCTCGCCGCTGCTGCTCGGCTTCCTTTTTCTTCTCTCTTTCCATTCTTTGCGTCTCCCACGGCCGTAAGCCTCCTCTTTTATACTTGGATTGGACCGCGACTTTTGGCGGCGAAGACGACGATATAACCTTTTTAACTCTGCTGCTGCTGCTGCTGCTGCTGCTGCTGCTGCTCGACGAAACTCCTTCCTTGATCCCACTCTCGTTGGCAAACCGAGACCATCCGGCTAAATCGTCCACGTCGTCCTCTTCGGTGTTTTCGTCCTCCTCAAAGTCGTCGGCGTATTTTCTTCCTCCTCGCAGTTTTTGTCTCTCCAAAGCGATTTGCTTTCGCTCCAATTCGTCCAAAGGCACCGCTCTTTCTTGTTGTTGTTGTTGTTGTCTACCTCTGTTGTTGTTGTTGTAGCTCGCGCTCTCATCGTCGTCGTAATTCTCTTCTCTTTTCTTCGTTCCAAATTTTGCGTACGCTTTATCCGCGGTATCCCATCCTCGGGGTCGTCTGTTCTTCTTTTTTCCTCCGCCGCCTCGTTCGTTAACATCATCGGCGTAATTCTCATTGTCGCTTTCGGAAGAAGAAGAAGAAGAAGAATACCGAGAAGGTCGTCTCTTCTCTTCCGCGGCGGCAAAAGCGGCAGCAGCAAAAGTGCGACCCCGAAGAACGACTCCCACTCTTCTCTTTTGTTTCCCTCTCGCTCCTCCTCCTCCGCCTCTCAGCGGCAACATCATCGTGATGTTGTTGTTGTTGTTCGCGGCGGCAAACATAATTTTATTACTTTTTTCTGTCGTCTGTCTCTTTTCTCTCAAAAAAGAAAAGAAAAGAAAAGAAAAGAAAGAGTAGAGGGGCTGTTGTTTGGAGAGGACGACGCCAAGACGGCATTCATTTTTTTTTGGTTTGAGGGAGCCTTTTTGCGAGAGAGAGGGCAAAAACCTCTTTTTTCGCCGGCCAAAAGGATAAAACGCAAAACCGTCGCGAATTCAACGTCACTTCTTTGAGCTGTTTGCGACCTGCGCGTCCCATCGAAAAGAATTCATTTATATCGCACACTTCATTGTTCGTTCAATTCGACGTGAATATATTTAAGCGAGAACATCTCAACATGTCTTCTCAAACGTTATCGATGATGATGGCGAACGTGAGAATTTCGTCGGCGACGGGAACCTCAAAATCGACGACGACGACGACGACGCCGCGCGCTGCGAGCTTATCCGCGAAGCATGCAAACGGAAACTCGAAGGTTTTTTACGCGAACAGTTTGTCATTGAACAAATCTAGAGACTCAGTCGCGACGTTTAGCATTTCCGCCAGCGGGAGCGGGACGAAGAAAGGTTTATATCAATTCGTCGAGCGGGTGAACTCGCCGCAGATGAAGGATGATTTGATTCCTTTTCGAGTAGGAATGACGGTGAAGGTTGGCGTGACGGTCACGGAAGGGAACAAGAGCAGAGTGCAGCCGTACGAAGGTTTGATTATTGGCATTCACAGAGCGGGCGTTGCGAGTACGATTACGGTCCGAAAATCCTTGCAAGGGTTCGGGGTTGAGAGAATTTTCCCGATTCACTCGCCGTTGTGCTCGTTCCAAGAGGTCAGAGGCGCGGGTAAGCCAATCGCGAGACGCTCCAAGTTGTACTACTTGAGAGAACGCGTTGGTAAGAACGCGAAATTAAAGAGTAGATTTGTTGCGAAAAAAGAAGGATTGAGCCGATGGCAAGTGAAGCAAAACGCGTTGATTGCCGAGAAGGAAGCCGCGGCGGCGGAGGCGGCGAGAGTCCAAGCGGAAATCGAGGCAAAGGCGAAGGCCGAGGAGGAGAGACTCCAAGCGGAAGCCGAGGCGAAGGCGGCCGCGGAAGCCAAAGCTAAGGAGGAGGAAGCCGCTGCCGCTGCTGCTGAAGCCGCTGCTGCTGAAGCCGCTGCTCCCGCGGAAGAGGCGGCTCCGGAAGCCGAAGCTGCTCCCGCGGAAGAGGCGGCTCCGGAAACCGAAGAAGGTTCGGCGTAAAAGAGGTTTCTTTATCTTATCGCTTTTTAAAAAGTTGAGAGTAGAGAACAACAACAACAACAACAACAACAACATTATTTGTCTAACCTATATACCATAGCCTTTACATTATATACATACCTATGTGCGTTTTAATTGAAATTGATTGAATAAGAACAAACGAGTATTTTATTATTTTTCCTTCACTTCACACTTCACAGTCTGGCTTTGGTCAAATCTTCCTGACTCCTCTTCTTCGCCTTTTTTTGCTTTCCCTCCTTGTCGCGTCTGTTCATCAGTTCACTCTTCTCGTCATTTTCAAACGCGCTGTTTGTATCACACACACACACACACACACATCAATCAATCAATCAAAAATGCCGAGACCAACGAACGATAAGATCACCCTCATCTCCGCTATTCCGGAGCAAGAGAGATTTGAAGTTTCCACGGACGTCGCCAAGTGCGTTTTACTTTACGTCATCGCAGTCTTCTTCAATTTCTTTGCTTTCGAAAAAAACGCGCGAGATCGCGCTTCTAGGAATCGCCGTCTCTCCTTCTCTCCCTCTCGATTCAAGCGCTTTCCAGCTTTGATCGCGCGCAACCGCCCAGAACGCAACTCTTACGAGACGTACTGACCGATTCTCTCCCTTCTTTTACGTCCAAACAGCATGTCGCAGACCGTGAAAACCGCCATCAGTGGTACGCATTGCAAACGCTTCTTTCGTCTTCTGTTTCTTCTTCTTCTCTTTTCTTTTCGTTTTTTTTGAAAAAGTCATGTCAAATTGGCGGGAGAATTTTCTACACATCACACAACAACAAAGAAAAAAAAGAATAACGACTGACTGATGTCTCACCTCCTTTTCTTATTTAACGATAACACCAATCATCACAAACAGACGGCGAGAAGGAAATCCCGTTACCGAACGTGGCCAAATCGATTTTACAGAAAGTCATCACGTATTGCGAATACCACGCCAACGCGAAGGGCGAAGACGGTAAAGACAAATCCGAGGACGATAAAAAGAACTTCGATTTGGAGTACGTGAAAGTCGATCAAGCGACGTTGTTTGAGCTCATCTTGGCGGCGAACTACTTGGACATCAAGGATTTGCTCGATTTGTGCTGCCAAACCGTCGCGAATATGATCAAAGGGAAGACGCCGGCGGAAATTCGCAAGACGTTCAACATCAAGAACGATTTTACGCCGGAGGAAGAGGAAGAAGTTCGCAAGGAAAACCAATGGGCGTTTGAATAAATATTCGTTGAAACGTTTGCGCGCGCAAAAGATGGAGGGAAGAAGGAGAGAGTCTATTATTTTGTAGTAGTAAAAGAAAGAGAGAAGACTTGGGCGATTGTGATTGAGATAGTCTTGGAGGAGTTCGAAAACATTAGTAAAACTTAGAGAAGAAAAGAAAAGTTCGAAAGGGATGAAAACGTTGCGTTGTACCAATGCAAAGAGCGAAATAGCAACGATTTCGGGTACGAACAACAGACAAGAAAAAAAGAAAGAGAGAGAGAGAAACATATTGCAATAGAGATGCACAAATACTCTACCAGTACATCTGAATACACACCGAATGGATTGTTCAAAACTTTTCACGCTATATCGAGCTTGCCAACTTTTTCGCTAATGTTTTCCGCCGCAGTTACACCACCGCTGTCAGTACCATCTCTAGCCTCAATAAAAGCTTTAACCTCCGTCGGTTCTCCTTTCATCGCGTATGAAGTCATCTGGATGCCGATCTTATTTTGATCTGGGTTTAAAAGAGAAGCCGATATGGCATTCAAAGCTACCTCAAACATTTGGAGTTCTACGAGTTGCGGACGGCGAATGGTAAGTGTACCATCCTCTTCGAAATCCATTTTCGTAAAGACGGGATACATATCCCTTTCCTTAACTTCCTCGCCACTTGTATCCTCTCCAGCAGATGCCGCGCATGGCCAATCGTACTTTTCCTTCGCGTCGATATCCTCGAACGGCGAGAGCTCTTCTCCTAAAAACAGACAGTTCTGCAACGATTTTTTCGTCATATCAACTTCTTCGCCTTCTTCTTTCTCCAACTCTTCTATGATTTTCTTCGCCTCGGCTTCGTTTTTATACACGGTTAAAGTACAGTTTGAGTGATCAATTGTTACGCAGCAGCTGAGCGTGGCTTTGTTATTTTCGTCGAGTCTCAACCCGTACTCGATGTTGAAAAATTTAATCTTCTCGAGCTTCTCTCCGTGTTGCGTCACTGCGCTCAAATACTGAATCGCAGCCGCGAACAAGCTCAAACCAAACTTAGGCGTAAACCCATCCACGGATTCCATCAATCCCGGCAAGTGCTCCGTCGACCATTCCTCCGCCGGCGGGTTCATGTTCGGTTCAATCTGTTCGCGAATAATGTTTTCTATTATCTCCCTCGGCACAGACGCGAATCCGGTTTGAATATCTAACTTCTTCAATAAATTTCGCGTTCCTTTAACGTACGAACACGATTCTTCGTCGCTCGTATCCGTATTTGTGGCCGTTTTTGTGCACGCGAATACTATTTTCGTTGGTTTCTCAATCTTCTTTGTCTTCGATTCTTTTTCTTTTTCTTCTTCGCCGTCTCTCTCGTTCAACACTTTCGGATTCTTGAGAATCTTCTCGATGTACTCGACGATGTATTCGTTCGAGGGCGGTTCAGGACCTCTCACGATGTTCACATCTTCACCTTTCCCGTTCTCGTCTTCTTTCGAGGTCAGAAACTTCCCAGTCGAAGTATCCACGACTAATATCAAATGCGGTCGAGCTGGAATAAACGAAGCGCCTTCTTCTGAGTTTTCTAAATCCTCCAGTTTTACCGAAATTGGAGGCGCCCACGCGCGAAGTTTGTGCACGTAGACTTGCCACACGATTGATGGTTTTGATGACTTTGGTGCCATTCTCTTCTCTGTGTGTGTAGTACACTCGGGAAGAGAGAAGAGAGCAGGTAAATTTATGGATAAAATGTCTTCATTTTTTTCCTCATGTGAGCAAGGGGACAGAGTTGGAACAAATATCAACATCAGACAATAATGATAACGGCGACGAGGAGAACTTGCTTGGTTTGTTCTTCGATGCTAAGGTCGTCGACCACCACGCGTCAAAAATCGTCGTCATATAAGTCGTCTCTTTTCCTGCTTAGTAGGAAGAAAAAGTCAACAACAACGAAAAGGAATCCCCGCACGACGAATTGGAGTAAGAGAGGAGGAACGTTTTTGCAAGAAGAAGAAGAAGAAGAAGAAGAAGAAGGAGAAGACAGAGAAGTTACGAGAAGAAACGATTTTACGGACCCGATGCACTGGCGACATCAGAGTTACAAAAACTCGTTGGAAAATCCAGACTCGTTGCAAAGCGCGGAGTATCGCGAACGAACCGGGAGAAACCACGTCTATCGCGGCATCGTATCGTACGACGGGACGAATTATTTCGGATTTCAAAAGCAAGGCGAGGATAAAATAACGATTCAATCGGAACTGGAGAGATGCTTAATGCAAATAACGTGTCTCGATAGAGAGTTGTTGTGTTTAGGCGCGGCGGGGAGAACGGACGCGGGCGTGCACGCGAGGAAACAAGTGTTTCATTTCTACACGAAAGAACCTTTGAAAGACGAGTTGAACTTCATGCGAGCGTGCAACAGGTTGTTGAACGAAGACGTGAGAGTGGTGGAAATTGCCAAGCCGCACCCGATGTTTCACTCGAGGTTTCACGCGATTGAGAAGACGTACAGATATACGATTGATTTTGGGCTACCGCACAGTCCGTTCCATCGGAAGACGGCGTTGTCGGTCGGATATCGAGAGTACGACATGAAATTGTTAGAGGAAGCGTGTAAAGTATTTGTTGGGACGCACGATTTCGCGGCTTTTATGAATCGGTCCAGAGATGGTAAAAATTTGGAAAGAAACTCGGAACGAACGATTTACTCCTTTGATGTCATTCGCGGCGGCGGAGAAGAAGAAGGAGGAGAACGTTACGAAGATCCTTCGTCGTCGTTAGTGTACTTGTACGTCACCGGCAATGGATTTTTATACAAACAAGTTAGGAATATGGTTGGTGCCATTTTATCCGTGGCTGGAGGAAGATATACCATAGATGATTTGAAATTGTTCATGGAGAAGAAGGATAGAAAGCTCATACCGATGGCGGCTCCCGCGAAAGGTTTGTGTTTGTACGACGTAAAGTATCCAGATGAAATGTACTTTTCTCCTCCTCCTTCTTCCTCTTCTTTAAGGATTTGATGATTATGATGATGATGATCAGTTGTACTGGTAGTAATAGTGGTAGTAGCATTTATAGCGCATAGCTAAAGAAGATAGAGAGTAACATTATATTTATTTGTGTGAAGAAGTAGCCTAGTTTTAATATCTACAAAGTACCGAGTAGTACAGCTATAAAAATTCATTGGTGTATTCACTCACCGAGCGCCGGCGGCGGCTGTGTTCTTCGGAGCAAAACGCGTTGACTACCATGCATAGCATGGAACGCCATGAGCGTTGTTTTCCCTAGGCATTTGCCAAAGAGTGTTCCGGTAGAGCAACCAGTCACTTGAACTGCGATGTAATCGCCCGCTTTCAACTCGTGTTTGGCGTCGCCTTCGTCCTCGTCGCCGCCGTTGTATCCGCCGTATTTTTTCGTGTTGTCAAAAACGACCCATTTAGATGAATCTGTCTTTCCGGTCCACTCGTTTTCGTTCTTTTTCGATGGTCCCTCAATCAGCACGCAATGAACGGAACCAATTTCTTGCTCTTGCTTCTTTTGCGCCTGCGTTCGGAACGCCTCGATGACTTCCGCTAATCTGTTTTGTTTGACGTCTTCCGGGACGTCGTCCTCCAAATGTCTCGCCGCCGCCGTACCATCTCGTTCGGAGTACGCAAACATGAACGCCTGTTCGTAACCAACAATGTTCATGAGCGAAACCGTATCTTCGTGGTCCTTCTCGGTTTCGCCGCAAAAACCAGATATGATGTCGGTCGTTATCGCGCAGTCTGGAATGACTTCTTTCACGTGGTCGACTAAATCCAAATACGCCTCTCGCGAGTAGCCTCTTCGCATGCGCACGAGCGTCGCCGTAGAGCCACTTTGTGCGGGCATGTGTAAGCACTTGCATACGTTTGGTCGATCGCGAATGACGTTGAGAACATCGTCCGGGAAATCTTTCGGGTGCGGAGAGGTGAATCGAATGCGCATTTCCGGATCGACTTGCGCGACGCGATCGAGCAGTTCTGCGAATTGCACCTTTCCTTCTCTCTTACGACCAGCGTCATATCGAGATTCAAACCCAGCCGCGTACCCATTGAACTTCGCCGGGTCTTCACCCGCCAATCCAGCAGCATTTTTCATATTCAATTCCTCTCTGGCGTTGTTAATGTTCAAAATCGCTTCGATTGAATTGTTCCCGACGATGTTCCCTTCCTTCAAAGAACTCAAAAAATCCTCCGATTTATTCGTATCCACGTAATAAGAGTTCACATTTTGCCCGAGCAAAGTCACCTCTTTCACCCCTTGTTCGCTCAAAACGCGCACTTCGTATAAAATACTCGCCAAATCTCTCGACCGTTCTTGGCCTCTCGTGTACGGGACGATGCAAAACGTGCAGCAGTTATCGCACCCCCGCATAATCGTCACAAACGCCGAGTGCGTACCGTCCGGTCTCACAGGAATGACGTCGGCGTACGTCTCTTCTACCGATAACTGAACGTTCATAGATTTATTTCCGGTATTATGCACTGTATCGATTAAATTCGGCAAATCTCTGTACGCGTCTGGTCCGGCGACTATATCCGCCAACTGATCCTCCTCCAACAACTGCGTCTTCAATCGTTCCGCCATGCACCCCAACACCCCAACTACTGGTCGTTCCGTTTTCTTTTTTGGTTTCCCAAGACTTCTGAAATACGCCAATCGCTGCCAAATTTTCGCCTCTGCCTTATCTCTTATCGCGCACGTGTTGATTAAAATTACGTTCGCGTCGTTTATGTCCTTCGTTTCCGTGAACCCGTTATCGTTCAACACCGACATCATGACCTCGCTATCGTTTACGTTCATTTGACACCCGTACGTTTCTACGTACACGTTCCGGTTTTTCGTTTTCGAGGCGACGTATCCTTCTAAATCTTCCAAAATACCCGTGTTGGCTTTAATCGGCCTCTTCGTTTGGCCTTTCAATACCTCCTCTTTGGAGGTGAGGTGGTGACCACCTCCGGTTCCCGTAATCGTCGTAGTGGTCGCGTCGTTCGCGTTGTGCGCTCTCGCGATAACATTCACATTCTTTCTCCGCGTCCTCGTTAAACCCTTCGTCGTTCGTTCGCACGTGTTGTTGTTGCGATACCGAGCAGCCAGGCTTCCTCGTCCTCCTTCATTCGAGAACGACGACGCGACGGCGCCAACTTTTCTGCTCGAAATTTTCTTCGACTTTGAAGACGAAGAAGAAAACGAAGAAGACGAAGACGCGCCGCTCAAACTTGAACCCTTCGCGTAATTTTGAATACAAGAAGTAGACATCTTCTTCAGAATCGCACTGTGTTATATATATATATATATATCGTTTATGTGTGTGCGTGTTCG
>Ga0255773_10000983_pt1 | contig 29833 bp, 28 predicted proteins | sample 011ome_17_FD_179971 | JGI IMG/M metagenome (GOLD analysis project Ga0255773, IMG submission 179971) | Coastal salt marsh microbial communities from the Groves Creek Marsh, Skidaway Island, Georgia - 011502XT metaG (version 2) | ecosystem: Environmental > Aquatic > Marine > Intertidal zone >... | reverse complement strand
AGCTATGATAGTGAATTTTCGATCCTCATTGTATCGGCTTTTAACTACAATATATGGCCATCCAGCCCAACTGCTTTGAATTGGATCAGAGACACCTGAAGACACCACATCTTCAGCAGAATCAAAATTAACTTCGGCTTTATCATTTGGATAAAGATGCTCTGTCATTTCTCGACCTTTTTCAAAGAAGCACTCGCCTACAGTATCTGGATGATACCCAGCGGCAATGCACAGACCGTAAAACTTATCAGTTAGTTCTGGCAGACCCATTGAATCGTGGGTACTTTCGTAGGTAAATATTTCTTCGTAATGCTCTATTGTAATTTTCATAATTTATAGACAACTCAACCAGATACAGAGGCATACAAAAATGCATAGTGAAAATGAGCTAATGATCACCTTTTCGTGTAGCTGAAGTGGTCCGTTGTCGTTCTTTCGTTCGTTGAATGATTTTTTCATTATAGTTCTTCGATTGCTTTAATCATTCGCTCACGTGCGATTTTCTTTGCTTTAGTATGAGATACAAATGAATCAATAGACTTTTCTTCAGATGCTTTCTCTCGTTGAATACGATACACCATTGCTTCAAGGATTAGTTTTAGTGCTTCTTTCATAATTATTTCTTCTTCTCTGGATTAACATTAACTACCCACCACACAAATCTACAGAATGCAGCAACTGAAACTGCTGCGGTGATTATATATATTACTTCACTCATAATCTTTCCTCAAATTCAAATTGTACATTCAAAGACCTCATTGCATACTTAGCAACGTGATTCAATGCTTCCATATCGTCATACTCAACATATCGATTCCCGACAGTTTTCATATAGTAACCTTCGTGATCTTCCTTGATCCAACAGAGAGTGATACAAGCTTCCTTATCTAATTCTTTATTGTAAATCCAAGCAACAATCTCGGCTTCCCTGTCCACGGTTGCTGGTCTAAATTCTACCTCGTTATATCTCATCATAATTGTTTTATATTTACAGTCATTTCTTATCCAGATTTTTTTTGATAGCCTTGTCAATCTTTGGAGTTACCAAATGACCGACATGATCGTTGTGGACAAGTGCGCCGCTTGAGCGTCCCATGAGTTTTCTCTTTGTTGCATTCGGCGCTCTTAAATCAGCACCTGGTTTTATTTTTTTAGACATACAACATATAATGCCTAAAATTTAATCAATGTCAACAAAAAAGTTTGGTTTGGTGCTTTTTTCTTTATTAAGATAATTTTTTAAAATTAAATAAGCCTCTTGTATTGTTTTGGGCTTCCACTCTGGATTAACTTCCCGCATTGCTGGAAGAGCTATCTTCTCAAAATAAGTTTTGCGCAAATCTGTTATTTCGCCAGATTGCACGAACGAATCAAGCATGCAGTAGGTTGATTGAAGATTTTTATCCATTTTGTCCAAAAGTCTCGTAGATGATAAACTCTGGTTGGTTATCTTTGGATTTGTACTTATTCGGGAAGACGGTTACTGGCATCTTCTTGCCATCAATAACAACGTATCCCGCGAGATACTTGCCATTTTTTCCGTCTTTCTTCCAGAAAGCGCCGCGTTGTTGGTCAGTCCATGTAGTATTCATATGCTCAATTATAGCACACAAAACAACGTTGTCAAGTTAAATTCTTCCAAGCATTTTCACAATGCTTTTTATCTCTAAATAAAAAATTAATAAATTTATAAAATTTTCCTCTTACTGGTAAATTTAATTGTTGCCAGTAGCCACAGTAGGCAGAAAAAGTTAGATTAGCATTTAAGCCAAAAACCGAGGCTAGTCCTTGCGACACAGCCTCGGCTAAATTCCAATAGTAAGACTTACCTCTCGATTTTGAGGGGTCAGCTTTTATAGTTATTCTCATTACCAAATAATAGCACTTAATTCTGCGAAAGTAGTGGCGTTAGCGATTGCTTCGTTAAGTTCTTTTTCACGAGAAAATGCTGCCGACTTTCTTTGAATACCTTCCGAAATTGCTGTTTGAAACTGAGCCTTTGAAATTGTATTGTACGAACCATCGGCGTTTTTATAATCTGGGAAAGAGCCGCCGTCTGGCAGGATTTCGATAATTGTTTTTGTGTCGATGATGGTTTCTAGGTCGGCTTTAAATTGAAAACCATCACTAGTCGTGAGAATAGAGTTATATTCCGCATCTCTAGCTCTTTTAATCTCTGCAAACTTTCTAGATTTAAACATATCAGGATATTCAGTAAATCTTTCTTCCCGTCGCTCTAGTCGTTCGATCTCTATCTTTTCTTGAAAAGTGACAATATTATTGTTAATCAGAAAAAGTGGTTCGTCTGAAGCCTCAAAAGTTGCAGCTTTTGCATTAGAGATTTGCACTACTTCTTGGTAGTTGACATCATAATAACCATCTTCATATGAATCTTCTTGCACTTCGATGATTCGTCTTGTTTCGGTGTTAATTAGGGCGTTTTTCATAATTCGTTGATCCAGTTAAATTTTTGGTTAAGTTGTTCTGAGAGTTGGCGGCCAAGTGTTTCGTGCCAATCTTTTTTTAGTGGTTTTACTTCTTGGCGAATAACATGATCCCCATATGGGAAACCTACATCATTTTCTTTGGTGTATTGTTCTACGTTGGAAGTGTTGTGAACGAAAGGCTCTTCTCCAAGAAACTCCCATACATTATTCATTACACTTTGTGGGTCTTCTGTTAAGTCTTCAGCATGAACAAACATTAATTTATCACCAAATCTTTCGGCAGCTTCATGTAATCTCTCGATTGCAATACCAATTGGGGGGCTTTGTAGCCAACCTTGAACACGTTTATCGATAGTTGTCCAGCTTTGTGGGTTCTGTTGCTCCGCTCCGTTAAAAACTTCTGGATGCTGCTGTCGTTTCTTTTCCATACTAGAAAAAATGCCGCGTACATCGCGGACTGGGACAAGAACTTTTGCGTCTGGCCACACCTTAAAAAGTTGATCTAGGTGACCAATCCAAGAGCGACATTTATCTACAACTACTGGGCGGTCTGTGATACTATTAAATGCGTTCTCACATCCAGCCTTAACGTAATCCAAATACATAGGCTCAAGAACTTTTTCCATATCCACTGCCTTTGCCTCTTCAGTCTGAAAGACTTGGCGAGCTATATACCCGATTTCGTGCAAGGCACTAGTAGGCGTAGCGTGAACTCTTGGGTTCTGCGCAAGTAAATTACAGAGCAGTGTGGAGCAAGCTCGTGGAAGACCAGATACGAAATGTAATTTTTTACTCATATTATTATGATATATCTAAGTCTTTAAAAGTCAACTATAAATCGGAGACGACCGTCAAACCTCCATATGTAGTTCCGTATCCTGTTGCTCCTACTGGGACGTGAATACTAGTTAAGCCCGAGCCAAAAAATACGAAGCTACCACCCAAGGATGGAGCTGAAACAGCGTAACAGTCTAGGTTTGTTAGATTTGAACAATTAAAGAATGCAGCATTTTCGATATTGGTGACGCTATTGGGGAGAACGACGCTCGTCAGGTCAGTGCAGTTTTGGAATGCGCCAGTCCCAATGGTGGAGACGCTGTTACCGATAGTAATGCTGATCAGGCCAATGCAGCCATTAAATGCGCCATCCTCGATGCTGGTGACGCTGTCGGGAATGGTGATGCTCGACAAGCTAGCGCAGTCTTGGAATACGCCTAACCCGATGCTGGTGAAGTTAACATTATTTGGAAGTGTGACGCTCGACAGGCCAGTGCAGCCACCGAATGCGCCATCCCCGATGCTGGTGACGCTGTTTGGAATGATGATACTCGCTAGGATAGTGCAGTCACCGAATGTACCAAACTCGATACTGGTGAAATTGTTATTATTTGGAAGTGTGACGCTTGTCAGGCCACTGCATCCATTGAATGCGGCATCCCCGATGATACTAACATTATCAGGAACGGTGATGCTGGTCAGGTTAGCGAGAGATGAAAATGTGTATTGCGGGATAGAGGTAAAGTCGTTATTGATTGGAAGCGTGACATTTTCTAAGTTCGTGCAGCCACCAAATATGGAACTACCAATGCTAGTGACACCATTACCCATGTTGACGTTCGTCAGGCCAGTGCATTGATTGAATGCGAAATCCCCGATAGTTTCGACGCTGTCGGGGATGATAATGCTCGACAGGCTAGTGCAGTTCGAGAATGCTAGAGACCCGATGCTGGTGACGCTGTACCCATAAATAGTATCTAAAATCTGAAGCTCGCCATCTGCGGTTTCGGGATAGTCGGTAATCGTCACCGATACGTTGTCGGGGTTGACCGAATAAGTGTATAAAGACTCCGCAGTCGCATCCGCTTCCTCAGTCGGTACGCCGTCATAGGAAGCCGCATATCCTGTTGCTCCGTTCGGATACTGAATAGTTGCATAGCTTGATATTCGGCTGAATGCACCCCTCACAATTGTAGGGGCAGACATCGATTCAAAAATTATGGACGTTAAGAAGCTGGACCTATAGAATGCGTTAGCCCCGACGGTGGTGACGCTGTCAGGAAAGGTTACGCTCGTCAGGACTTTATTGCTATAGAATGAATTCACCGCAATGGTGGTGATGCCGTTTGGAATAGTGAAGTCACCGCTAGCACCTGGGCCAGCAATCAACTCAGTGCCATTCTTGTTGAGCAACAGTGGTCCTGTCGAACTGTAATTTGGATTGTCGACAGCAACCACAAAGCTGGTTAGGCTAGCGCAGCCACTGAATGCGAAAACATCGATGTAAGTCGCGCTACTAGGAAGTGTGGCGCTCGTCAGGTCGGTGCAGTTACCGAATGCGGAACCCGCGATGCTGATAACGCTGTCGGGAATGATAATGTTCGACAAGCTAGTGCAGTTATAGAATAAGTTAACGACGACTTGGTTGAAGCCAGCATTGTTCGGTAGGGTGGCACTTTCTAGACCGATGCAATCTTGAAATGCCTGAAGCCCGATGCTGGTGACGCTGTCGGGAATGATGACGCTCGTCAGGCCGCAATTTTGGAACGAGCCGCGATCAATGATGGCGACATTGTTGCCGAGGGTGACACTCAACAAGCCCGTGCAGTTCTGAAATGCGAATTGACCGATGCTGGTGACGCTGTCGGGGATGGTGATGCTGGCTAGTTTAGCGAGAGAGAAAAATGCGAATTCTGGAATGGAGGTAAAGTCGTTATTGATTGGAAGCGTGACATTTTCTAAGTTCGTGCAGCCATTAAACATGGAATCACCAATGCTAGTGACACCGTTGCCCATGTTGACGTTCGTCAGGCTGGTACAGTTACCGAATACAAAATCCCCGATAGTTTCGACGCTGTCGGGAATGGTGACGCTCGTAAGATTGCTGCAGCCAAAGAATGCGTAATTCTTGATGCCGACGACAGATAGACCTTGGTAGGTGCTAGGAATTACTAACGGTCCGCTAGTTTCTACATCGCAACTCTCAACACTGTACTTATTATCAATTAAAGAAAAAGTCAAAGATGCTTCGACAATGGTTAATCCACCGTATGTGACGCCGTCGCCCGCAGCAGCGTATGATGCGATTGCTCCAACTGGAACCTGAATTTCTGTAGCCGCTACACCCAAAAACACATCAGAACCCAAGATAGGAGCAGTTGTAGCTAGGCAGTTGATTGTAGATAGGCTGGTGCAGTCCTTGAATACGCGATCCTCGATGCTGGTGACGCTATCTGGAATGGTGACGCTGGTCAGGCTGCTGCAGCCACGGAATGCGCTATCCCTGATGCTGGTAAAATTAACATTATTTGGGAGGGTGACGCTCGTCAGGCTAGTGCATTCTAGAAAAACACTAAGCCCCATTATTTCGACGCTGTTGGGAATGATGGCGCTCGTTAGATTGCTGCAGTTAGCGAATGTGCTATTCTCGATTCTGGTGACGCCGTCTGGGATGTTGATGCTTGTCGGGCCAGAGCAAAAACGGAATGCGCCATCTCCGATGGTTTCGACGCCGTCGGGAATGATGATGCTCGTCAGGCTGGTGCAGCCCGAGAATGCGCCATTCCCGATGCTGGTGACGCCGTCGGGAATGATGATGCTCGTCAGGTTGCTGCAGCCAAAGAATGTATTATCTCTGATGCGTTTGACAGTTTCGGGAATGTTGACGCTCTCTAATCTAGTACACCCAAAGAATGCGCCAATCCCGATCTGGGAGAACGGGGCTTCGGGAAGAACGATACTCGTCAGGCCAGTGCAGCCAGAGAATGCAAAATTCCCGATGTAGTAGACGTCGGGGCCGATGTTGATGCTCGTCAGGCTAGTGTCGAACTGGAATGCGTAATCCTCGATTCTGGTGAAGCCGTCGGCTATATTAACGCTTTCTAGCGTTGCCATTTTGGCGAATGAGTAGGGCTGAATAAGGGCGTTCTTGGGGATTTCAACACTTGTTAGCGTAGAATTTCCGAATGCATAACTCCCAATACTGGTAACGCTGTCGGGAATGATGACGCTCTCCATGTTAGTGCAGTCATAGAATGCATAACTCCCAATACTGGTAACGCTGTCGGGGATGATGATGCTCGTCAGGCCAGTGCAGCCATAGAATGCGTAGTCCCCGATGCTGGTGACATTACTTCCAATGTAGACGCTATTTAATGTCGTGTTACCATCATAACCATCTAAATTAGTAATAGTTGTAAGATTTCTAGTTTGCTCCACGCCAGCCTGAGTATCCGTAGTGAATGGCACAATAGATCCCTTTTCTGCATCACTCAGAGGAAGATCTGCCAACTTAATCTTTTTGGTCTGATTTAAATCGCTGTCTACTAGTGGTAGCACATCGATTACTGGATCAGCTGAAGTTAATTCTGTTAGTTGTGATATTTTTTTGTCTGCCATGATTTTTGAAGATTAAATTATATTAACGGTTACGTTTGCGTTTCCACCAATATTCAGGCCAGAACCAGCTACCCAACCAGAAGTGCCAACTGGAACATTAATAGTAAGAGGAGATGCCGTGCCGAGGAAAATATTAATTGCGTTGTCTATAATACTTTTATTTACATTGCAGTTTATTGTATTTAGTAGATTACAACCCTGAAAGGCTCTCTCTCCTATGTTGGCGACACTACTAGGAATTTCAACAGTTGTCAAAACATCAAGATTGCGGAATGCGTATGAACCGATAGTCGTTACTGTATTGGGTATGGTCAAACTCAGTAAAGCCCTAAATTCAGCAAATGTGAATTGCTCAATAGTAGTAAAGCTAGCGTTATTTGGGAGGGTGAGACTTTCTGCACTGTCGCAGCCTTGAAATGCTCTTTGTCCGATGGTGGAAACACTGTCGGGGATGGTGATGCTGGTCAGGCCAGTGCAGCCCTCGAATGCGAAATTCCCGATGCTGATGACACTGTCTGGAATGGTGACGCTCGTCAGGCCAGTGCAGCCACGGAATGCGCTACTCCCGATGCTGGTGACGCTGTTTGGAATGGTGACGCTCGTCAGGCTAGTGCAGCCACCAAATGTATCTCTCTCAATCGAGGTAAACGCAGGATTATTTGGAAGCCTGACACTCGTTAGCGCAGAATAATAAAACGCAAAACTTCCGATGGTGGTGACGCTGTCGGGAATCGTGACGCTCTGATTTGCTAAATTATCCCCTGCAAAATTACTATTGCTAAACGCCGCAAATCCAATGCTGGTTACATTAGTCCCAATATAAATACTATCTGGTTGATTTGTATTGTAGAACCCATCTGAATTACTAATAGTTGCAAGATTCCGAGTTTGCTCTACGCCATTCTGAATATCTATCGTGTATGAGTATGCGGTATCTTTAGAGGCATCACTGAGCGGAAAGTTGGCTAATTTAATTTTTTTAGTTTTACTTTCGCTGGAGTCTACAACTGGTAAAAAATCTACTGCCGAGTCTGCTGAAGTTATTTCTGTGAGTTCTGATATTTTTTTGTTTGCCATTGTGGGTTTACTTTATATTATGTTAACGTTCACGTTTGTGTTTCCGCCAATTGTTTGGCCATCAGCATCTGTCCAACCAAGTCCAGCTGGTACGTTTATAGTAAGAGGGGACTGTGTGTTAGTGAAAACATTATCTAGGTCATTTATAATAGAAAAATCTACATTGCAGTTAATTGTCGCTAAGTTAACGCAATTACGAAAAGCGTTATCCCCAATACTAGTCACACTGCTGGGAATGGTTAAGCTGTTCAGGGCATCGCAGTTTTGAAGTGCGCTAAGCCCGATGCTGGTAACGCTGTCTGGAATATTGATACTTTGGATAGCGGAGCAGAGCCGAAATGCATTTTGACCGATACTTGTGATACCGTTAGCGATGGTTACATCCCTCAGGGCATCGCAACGAATGAATGCGGATAACCCAATGCTGGGAACATTGCTCCCAATATAGATACTAGTTAAAGTAGTATCATCGCCGTAATACTGATTGTAAGTCAACGGAGCAGTAATGTTCCGTGTTTCTGCTGTGGGGCCATGAAAGTCTGTAGTATACGTATACACAGAGTTTTTAGCCGAATCACTCAGTGGCAAATTACTAAATCTAATCTTTTTGGTCTCATCTTCGCTGGTATCTACAACAGGTAAGAGGTCAGCTGCTGCGTCAGTTGAAATTAATTCCGTAATTTCTGATGTTTTTTTATCTGCCATAGTATTTATTACACTAAACGCCTTGTTGTATTAAAATTTGTAAGAAAAAAAAGAAATATCTTCACCCCACATTTCTTTCACTATTTTCTTGGATCTAGAGCAGTAATATTTTTTATAATTTTCGTGTATAGTTTGGTTTTCTTTTTTGAGTTGCCTTTTAGCGTTTTTATAAAAAACATCTATATTATTTTTTTTGAGAAAATTCCACAAATCTGCTTCAATATTTTCGAATTTAATCACATCAACTTGGTGATTTTTAAAAAATTTCATTTGTGGCCAAGCGTGAAAAAAATCATCGTTTTGGTTTGAAAATTCTTCTAAGAAGTCTACAAAGCTTAATTCTGGTTTGTTATAAATAGAAAAAATAGAGTATTTTTTGGAAAAATGATAAAAAGAAACAGCTCTGTCATAAGGATTTCTAGCAACAGCGAGTGTCGGAAGATTTAATATTTCATTGCCCAAACAATCAATTGCTGTGTCAAATGTGCAGTGAGATGGCGCAAAAATATTTTTATAAACACTTTCTGGACAAGTCAAATAATCGTCTCTAATTGTATTAGTAACACCAAAAAAATTATACAGTGAAGTGCTAGCATTTTTGGGTATCCTTATAAAATTTACTTTTTTATTTTTTCCTAGTTTTAATTGTCTCATTTCAAGAAAAATATGATTCGTAATTTATTTTTAAGAGATAATGTTGTGAATACATGTCTTTTATGTGTTGGTCTTCTGTTTCGAGTTCTTCTTTTGAGCGAAAAAAGATTTGGTTATGTTTTTTAAATGACTCAAATTTTCTTCTATTCCTATATAACGGCAAAACTGCGCAAGAAATGTTTTTTTCAGAAGTTCTTTTAAAAAATTCTTCAAAAAAACCTCGAACTATATACATCTCGTATTCCTTAAACATTTCGTTCCAGAAGAAGGTTTCCATAAACACTTTATTTTCATATATATAACCCAAAGCTCCGCATATTAATTGGCCGTCCTTTTTTAAAAAAAGATTGTAATAATTATCTTGCCCACAAAAAAACCGATCAAAACTATTTTTGAACTCTCTTTCGTCGAAATCTTTTATTATTTTTTTAAATTGTATCTTTGTTATTAAGTAACAATCTTTGCTGTCTACCTCTTCTGTAAAAGTGTAATTATGCATCTTAATCCTTGTTTCGGGTAGCTAGAAATATATGTTTAACTTCTTTTGTCATATATTATTATAAATAATACACGGTAAGTGTAAAGTAAACTATGTCACAAGGTACAAATAGGGAAGTAGCGAGGGAAGCATTGTCTCCAGAGCCTAGTCAGCTTTTGGAGTTTTATTTAATTTATTATAATTTCCCAGAAGATCAATATAGTGTTTTTGCTTTTACCCCAATACAAAAAGGGCTTGGGAAAAAAGTTACGTGGCAAGGCATTGATTACTTTCCTTTACCAGCAAAAACGGAAGGGTTTTCCTCTAGGGGTGATAATGAATTGCCAAGACCTAGAATGCGAGTATCAAACAATAATCTAGTGTTGTCGAAGTATTTAAAACTGTTTAATAATTTTATTGGCGCGAAAGTAATAAGAAAAAGAACGTTTGCGAAATTTTTAGATGACGAAAATTTCGAAAGTGGAGAAAATCCTTTTTTTGATCTAAGAACGAACAGTTCTGCGGCTAATTTAACCCACCAATTACCAGATGAAGTTTTTTATATTAACAGAAGAGTTTCTGAAACAAAAGATTTTGTTGAGTTTGAATTATCAACGGTTTTGGAGATGGATAATGTTTATATACCAAATAGAAATGTTTATGCTAGGTATTGTACGTGGATTTATAGGGGACATGGTTGTAGGTATAGTGGAGACCCTAAAAAAACAAATAATTCTGAAGATTTTAAAGATTCCTCGGGCGCTGTCGTGGTCCCAGCAACAGATAAGGGGTTATGGCGGAGTACAAGCATTTACAACGCTGGTGATTTTGTTTACTTACAAATTGAAAGTGTGCCATTAAGAGCGGATGAGGAGACTGATTTTAATGCGCCCGCTGAAAGATTGAAAACTTTTTACGTTTGTGTTAACAACAATACAACAGGAAACGAAAGTTACCCAGCAAAGTCTAAAAATTGGCAAAAAGATGAATGTGGTAAAAAAATTAGCGACTGTAAATTTAGATATCCTGTTGATTTGAGATTTGGGGGATTTCCTGGCACCTATGAATACCAACCACGATAAACTAAAGCAGGATTTAATACAATTTTCAGAATCTTCCCCAATGAGGGAAGTGTGTGGTTTTATTTGCCAAGAAGAAGGAAAGCTGGTTCTACAAAAAGTTATAAATCATTCCAGTGATGATGGTTATTTCACGATTAGCCCGTTCGATTTTCTCGAAAGAAAATTAAGTGGTGATTTGGTTGCTATATTTCATAGCCATATAGACTCTGACGAAAAACCATCAGAGACAGACGAAAAAAATTCTTTAAATTGTTTGTACCCTTTTTTGATTTATTCGTTAGAAACAGAGAATTTCCATTTATTTGATAGGTTATATTTTGAAAGACCAGAAAAATGTGTAAATGATTTGAGGGATATGATGGATGACTAATATAATTATACATGGAGTTTTGGGCAAAATTTATGGTACTCATCATAAATTAAATGTTAGAAGGTTGAGTGAGATAATACCCGCAATCAACGCAAACAACCCTGGCTTTAAACATGCTATTTTGTCTTACCTTAAATCAGATGTGGATTATTGTTATGTAGACCCCAAAAACCCGAAGACAAAATACAAGACACTGCAAGAAGCTTTATCCTCTAGTCCACCAAAAGAGGTTCATATTGTACCTTCTATAGTGGGAGCTGGTGCAGTGGGACTGATTGTTGGAGGTCTCGCGTTGGCGGGAGCAGGTACTCTTATCGGCGGCACATTGGGCGGTATTCTGTTTAGTTTGGGTGTCTCATTAATATTGCAAGGAATAATTATGCTTCTTTTCCCTCCAGAAGACCCAAAGCGACGAGAGGTGGAATCTAAAATAGATACCTCTACTTATATTTTCTCAAATAAGGTTAATAACGCGGTCCAAGGTTTTCCTGTACCGTTGGTTTATGGGGAATTAAGGGTTGGGTCTAATATTATTTCTACAAATATAGTGAGCGAGGATATGGGATAATGTCTTTTTATAATAGGCTTTTCAAGAAAAAAATACGTGTTGGCGGGGCTGGTAGCGGTGGTTCGCCCATACCATCTTACTTAATGCCGCCCGATGGAACTTTCAGTAAAATTGGTTTCCAAATTTACGAGGCTTTAGACTTAATTTGTGAAGGACCAATTTTGGGTTTAACAGATCAAAATAGTAAAGTTTTGTATGGTGGGTGTGGTGACTTCCTGCTCGCGGACGTAGTATTTACTGTAAATGCTTCGATTGACCCAGTGATTGGGGTGGCGCTGGATAATAATCTATTTTATGAAGGGGTGATTGAATGGGGTGATGGAAATTTCGAACTACTATCTGGAACGCAATATACAACTTTTTTCCACACTTACGCTTCTGCTGGAACATATCAAGCAAAAATAAAGGGGCCTTCAGTTCCGAAGATCAGAATAGGAGCTGTGCAAGGTGGTTTTGGTGAGAATACGAACATAGTTTCAGTACAGAGCTTAGGAAGAATACTGGGTCTAAGTCAATTTGATTTATTCTATTCCTGCGCTGGCATAACGAGCGTCAACATCGGTCCATATGTTGACTTTATCGGAACAAACACATTTGCTTTCTGCAGAAGCCTGACGAATATTAACATACCTAATAGTATCACCGAGATCGGTCAACTATCATTCGAAGGCTGCACTAGCCTGACGAGCGCGACCATCGGCAACGGCGTCACCAGCATCGGGACTGGCGCATTCCTGGGCTGCTCTAACTTAGCGACTGTTAACCTCTCTATACCTAAATCAGTTATAGATGTAGTCAATGATGTTTTCTCGAACACAGCGCCACTTCTTACTATAAATGTACCAACTGGAACTTCGGGCTGGTCGAATGCAACTGGTATTACAGTTGGTGGAAATACAAATGTAAATGTTAATTTAGTTTAAACTTATAAGGTTATTAATAACATATAGAAAAATTCAATAATGGAAACATACGAAAACAGCAAAGAAGCGCTTAAAAAAATATTTAGTGATAGGATGCTTGGCGATAAGGTTCATTCTATTGCTCAACCAATCGCTAAAATTATTGACAAAACATTTGGCACAAAAATTCAAGAGTGTGTGGCCTGTAAGGAGCGCCAAGAAAAATTAAACAACCTGTTAAAATAATAATATGATCGATTATTCATTATGCTTTAGAGCGAAAAAAGAATTTAGCAGTGAACTCAATGTAATAGGTGTCTCGCAAAATAACATTGATGAGGGTGTTTATTTTAATGATTTACCATTGAGGGACTCGACGAGTAAATCTACTTTGGGTAAGTATGATGTATCCTTAAGATTGGGAGAAGAGTTTCAACCAAGTCCTTTATTTGGGGGATTTCCAGAGAAAGTCTTAAACATTAAACAACCAGTAAAGGGTCCGTATAATATGGGGCCGATATACGAATACGAAAGACGCACAATATCATCTAGCGATTGGGGAAGATGTTGCTATAGTACTATTCAAAATTTATTTTCATGCTACACAAGCTCATCCTATTTAAAAATAGGGGCTCTTGATAACGACAGATACCCTTTGGACATTCAGAACACCACTGTTTTTAATGGTAATTATCCAACATCGTATTTTAGCTCTTCTTTAGGGTACTACGGAAAACAAGATGATTCGCTAGGGGGCACTCCGACGGCATCTTGTGGGCAGGCTGCGTATTATAAAGTGCAGCTGCTTAGTGACGATCTTACTAGTGTAATTAATTATTTAGATCACATACCTGTGGGTTTTCCACAAAATGATTATAATAAAGATTACATGGTTGTACAAATTAGGGTTAGTGCCGAGCCCAGGATAGTTGCTACAATAAGCGTCGACGAGAACGGTACATTAACATCATCGCTGGACAATCCCCCCACTACCATCAATAACGACGGCGCGAGAACAGGCGAAGGAAGTAGAGACGTAAGAGAAGAGGGCGGACCCAAAAGAGATTTTGTAAATTGGCAAAATTTTGTGCCGCAAGAAAAGTTAGAAAAGACTTACTTGTATACAAATTACGATGAAAACATAAGAGCTTTAGATGTGAACCTACAGGTAGACCAGTTATATGACACAAAAAGCTTTGCCACGGCCAAGGAGAATGAAAAGGGTAGATCTAAAATGGGTACACAGCTACCTTTAACAATAACCTTCGAAATAACAGTTGGTGTGGTGCGAAAAGATGGTACAAAATCATTTGGTCCAGCCAGATTTACTACTAGATCCGCTAAAGGAATTAAAATTGGAAGCGGAAACGGGCGAATATCAGTGACTGGTATAGTAACATCCGCCTATACAGTATCACTAGAGAATATTTCTTTGCCGTTATTAGGTACTGATGATTTATATACTTTTTTAGAGGTGAGAAAAATTGAGTATGAAACAATCTCAAGCATTGTTGCACGTGATGGCGGGGTACACAGCGTAGTAGAAAAAGTGCTTGAAAATTTTGTATATCCAAATTCTTGCACCGTCGCCACTTCAATAGACTCAAGATATTATCCAGAGATTCCAGAAAGAACATTTAGATTGAAAGGGAAAAAGGTTTTAATACCATCTAATTATTTTCCATTAAATAGCGACGGAACTGATAGAAGGTTTTCCACCTCTACTAATACCCGAGGCAACTTAATTTATCAAGGTCCTTGGGATGGGACATTTAAATTTGATTGGACAGATAATCCAGCTTGGATTTATTATGATCTTTTGGTAAATACTAGATATGGTATAGGGGCGCAACTTAGAGACACTAGTATAGTAGATAAATGGTCTTTATATGAAATTGGTATGTATTGTGATGCGGTCACAATGAATGACTATAGTCGGGAGTCAACAGAATTGGGTGTCGGGGTTTTCGTGGGGCTGGATGATGGTTTTGGGGGTTTAGAACCTAGATTTAGCTGTAATCTTTATATAAAAGACCAAAAAGATGCAATAGAAGTTTTGCAGGATTTATCTAGAACTTTTGGAGCTATGACTTATTACAACAATTCTTTTGTTGGCGTAAGGGTTGATAGACCACACTTTTTTGAAGACTTTAACAGAACAGCAGAGTACGAACAGTCTTTGAACGCTGCCGTTACTTCTGCACAAAGCGATGAATTTACACCGCCAAAAAATTTAAGGTTTCCGCCCCACTTAATGTTTAATAACGGAAACGTAAAGGATGGGCAGTTTGTATACGCCGACACGGATAAAACTCAAAAATTATCAGCGGTAGAGGTGTCTTTTTTGGACAAAACAACAAATTTCACACCCAAAACAGAGTATGTCGAAGATCCAGAGCTTATAAAACAACTGGGTATAAATCTAAAGCAAATTCCAGGTATAGGCGTAACCTCTAGGGCTCAAGCAAAAAGATTGGCAAAATATTTATTATTCGAATCCACAAACGCGACCGAAACAGTGACATTCAATGTCGGATATGAGGGTTTAATGTTAGAGCCTGGGGATATAATCAAAATCGACGACCAATTAAGAAACTTTTCTAAAAACTTCGGAACAGTATTGGGAACATCTGGGGAAACCCAGTATTTTGATCCAGATTACGCGTTGAACGGTAATCCAAAAACAGGAAAGGGACCATCGTCAATAATTGTAGAACCTTCTATAAATAGCGATCAACTTGATCTTATTAGCGAAGGAAGCATTCATGTTTTTAATGGTTTCGGTAAAAGCGGAATAGATGAGTTTTATAAAAACCCACCATTGAATAATGAGGTTTATCAAAAAATACATAGCCCGCAAATGACATCTTTAAAAATAGTACAAGGTGGATCTGGTCTTAGTTATGATATTTTAGACGAGGGAGTAGCAATTCATATTGATGCGTTAGCTACTTTTTCTGGAAATAATGGTGTCTACTTAGGGCCTAGTCAATGGTTTTCAGAACAACCTGCAGATATAATTCCTGGATCTAAGTATTCAATAGATGTAAGCGGTAGAGCGCCAAAATATTTTAGAGTTATGAATGTTTCGGAAAACCCAGAAATGGGTTATGATGTTGTCGGCTTAATACACCATACTGGGAAATTTAAATTTATAGAAGAAAACGTTGCTTTTGATTTAGATGAAAGTACTTTTCAGCCAGATTTCAAAATTTCAGATATTGGCCAGCCAAACCCACCTTCTGGGGTTTCTTTGGATGGTGCATTTTTACCAAATGCAGATGGATCTTTAAGGGCGTATTTAGATATAGTTCACGCACAGACAAAGGCTGGGCAGAGGTTTATCGTATATTTAGAAGAGCCAAACGGGAATCAAATAATATCTACGCACGATAGAAACTTCGACCAAACAAATACAAGAATACTTTTGGAGGGTGGCTCTAAAATAGACCAGATAGGAGAATACGAAGTGGTTGTTTTTTCTGAAACTCTTAGTCCTATTCCAGCCAAAAGCCTTACAGCGGCGGTAACCTCGTTCACAACACAAGCTTCAGATTTTGGATTAAACACCGCTTCAGACGCATACGTAGATTATTCAGATATAAATATTTTAACTGATTTTAATACAGAATACAATAATCAATCAGAAACTGGATTGGGGCAAGTTTCGTTTATAGAAAATAACCCAGGAGTGCTATCTACACTTAATATGTCTTTTGAAGATTATTTCTCAAACGATGAGTCTACTGTGAGGAATTCGGTTTTTAGTCAAATTGTCAATTTGTATGATTTACAAGGCAATCTTAGGAAAGAAGGTTTTAAAACGCTAGGAAACGAAAATTCTTTTACCGTGACAAAACAAGAGATTGATGAAGCGTTTGATTATTCTGGGGATGGTAGATATGATGTGCCCCCAACAAAGTTTCAAGGAAACTTTTTTGTATTAAGTGGTTCTGGGGACATGCTCGAAAGTGGCCAGCGAATAGATTTTGAATTAACAGGTGAATATTTGTTGCCCGCTTATGCAGATCCTGTACCTATGGTTTTTATTCAACAATTTATAGATGCGCCTTTTGAAAGCTCATATGATAAGATAAAAGACGTAAAGCATCATGAGTTTGTATCTTCCGATATTAGTGGTTTTTGGGTGCGTAGTTATTCAAAGGAGCCAGCTAATTATTATTATTTTTCCGCAATTGAGGGGACGTTTAATTATGGTGAAAATTTAAATACTATTGAGGTTCAAAACGTAAATCAGTTAGGCCAGGGTAGTGATGGGGCGTGGAAGAGCGAGACTTTTCAAAAAGAATTTAATAATCCGCCTATAGTTGTTTTGCATCAACAGTCAGATACTACTGATGCTGCTGGTTTCAGTGGTGAAGGACCCGTATCAACGGAAGTGAGATCAATCACAAGATCAGGTTTCGAGTGGAGGGGTCATGTTGAAGGAGGGCCGCTCTTCGATTTCAATACAATCGGTTACCTAGCCGTAGATACCAAACCGTTTAATATATTAAAGAGTAGTTCTTATCCAATCAACTCCTTAAATATAGCGGTCTCTGGGTATAGTGATTTTCTCCCCCTGCAGGACGATATTATGCAGGAGTTTAATAACACCTCTGATTATAAATTTGGGTATAGAAACCAAATGATTTTTCCTCAACCTGAGAGTGGGTTTGATGATAGGTTTGTTGTTATACATAGAGATAGCGGTGTAAACAGAGCTGTGCCATATCCAATGGTTACAGAATATGTAGATCCTGGAATCAGATCCAATAATAATGATGCTTTATACAATCAGGTTACTTTAGATTTAAATTCCGACTATACCACACTTGCCAATCTTAATAATAATTTCTTATCCACAAGTGGGTTCGAAGTTTTAGATACTGGGGATTTAACCGTAGGCGATACTAGATTCAAATTTGAGAACACTTCAGGACCAGAAATTGCTTATGCTACAATAGAACTGGGGTCAATAATAGCAAACAATACAACAATTAACGTTGAAATAGATATCGCTCAAATCACTGGGCAAGGACTAGTTGGATTCACAGACACAGGAACAAATTTTGTTTCGGAAAAAACATTACTCAACTCAGGCAACCAAACTTTGTCTTTTGATTTAACTGGGGATGCATACGGAATGTATATTGAACTAAGTGGGGCCCCTATTTCTGCTTTGAGTGGAGATTCTATAATTATTTATGAAGAGTCCCCTATACAATATCAAAGCGATTTAAGTTTTGTGACTTGGGCTAAATTTTCAGAAAATTTAACTGGCAAGCAATACCTTATGGAATATATGTCTGAAGACGGACAAACTGGAATAGCTTGGTTTCAATCTGGTGATGGTAGCAATTATATAAATATAAACGGGACAGATTTCAAAACAATAGACACTGCGATAAATGATGGTAATCTTCACATGCTTCAAATTGCAATTGATAGAGATGTAGCAATGAGTGGGTACTTAGACGGGGTGGTAGACTATACAAACACAGGGATTACGGGGGCAAACTTTACTGGAGATTTATATCCAGGCAAAAACGAAAAAATATTACTAGACAATAATTCTTCTTTGTTTGGTGAGTCTTTAACTCAGGGCATTATATATAATTATATAGCTTTTATAACTGGAGAGTCGGTGGCCGAAGACTATTATTCTAATACATCTTATGGTTTTAAAAATAATTTCTTATTTTCAGGGGGTTTTGAAACTTTAGATACTGGAGACTTGGCCGCAGGAGATATTAGATTTCTTTTTAGAAACGATGACGATGCGGATGGTCAATATAATGATGCTGTAATAGAACTGGAATCGGCAATACCGAGCGGGACATTTGTAAATGTTGATATAAATACTACAAAGCTTGGGCGAACATGGATATATTTCACGGATGCGTTAAACAATGAAGTTTCACAAAGAACGGAGATAAACGCGGGATTTAAGTCTTATTCTTTTGATATTTCTGATGACGCCGTTGGGTTTGGTATTCATGTGTTTGGGGCAGCTACGTCCTATGTGAGCGGAACTTATTTAAAGATTTTTGAAACTCCCCCTGGTGATCCCTCTGTATTCTTTGACAATTATGCTGGAAGTCCTAATACGGATTTCATTATATCGCTTAGTGGTGATAATTTCCCCCTTCTTACTGACGCGTCATTAACATACCCGAAAGTAGAAATTAAGGGAGCAATAGAACAAAGTGAATTGATTTTTGATTATTCTTTACCTTCGAATTTGAATTTTATACAAATAGGAAACACAGGAACAATATGATATATAACGAATCAGTAGTTGGTGAGCATCCAGCAAGAGATGGATATAGGCTTGAATTTTTTGTAGAAGGAAATGTCGAATTAGGTTTCCAGAGTGGTTCTGGTTCTTTCGATGTGGAATTCCCAGATTTTAAAGTAACTGGACTTAATTTATATGGTGAAGACCAACTTAGGCTACCCACTGGATTGGATAGGCAGTTTTCGGACGATTTTCTTTTACTAGAAAACCAGATTAATCTTGAGTGTTTTTTTTCTGGAGAGTATGATCAATCAGGAGTAAGAAATATAAAAGAATTAGTTATTTTTACTGGCGCTACTGCTAATTTTAATGCTGATACTCTTGATAACACAAATGCTATTGCAAGCTCTAGTCTGCAACTTTTTGAGCCTCCATCATCCGAAGATGCTGATAGAGTGTTCTTTAATTTACCAATAACAGCCGAACAAATAGACAACAGAACGGGCGAGAATATATTTTATAGGGCAATAGGAAAGGATTATTTAACACAGAGGAATATTTCTCCTTCTGTGGGTGGGAAAATGTTTGGGGGTTTTGCGGAAAATACTTTGATAAATACAGATGTTTATAGAATATCAAGAAACAGCATAAGAGACATTGAATTGACATCATCTAGTCAAGTAGATATATTTACTGGATCTAATATAATTATTGACGGTGATATTATTTTAGATTTCAGCGCGAGATTAAGATTGAGGACTAATGATGCAGTAACAATATCTGGAGATGAGGGGGCTGTTTTGGTAAGTTCCGATACTACTAATTTCCCAGTTACCGACAATGCAATCTATATTTCTGGTATTTTTTCTGAGTTTGGTATTAGCTCTCTTTTAAGTGTTGATGGAGCAACAAGAGAGGGGTTTTTGTTAAGATTTAATAATTAATTAATCTTATAAAACAAGTTATTTTCTAATTTAAAACCATTTTTTTTATAAAAATTTTCTAATTTGGAGTTTTTATCACTATTCCCTACCAGAACTACATCAAATTTATATATATTTTTTATATATTCTAAACTTTTTTTAAATAATTTAATGCCGTAACCTTTTGTTTCGGGATCTGATCCCCAGATATATTCTTGTATAATTTTTTTATTAACTCTAGCGTCGTAAATTTTTATCCATATTATATAGCTAACTACTTTGCCGTCAATAAAATATCCGAAACAAAAACAGTCTTTAAATCTTTGCGGGTTAGAAAAATAAGAGCAAAAAGAAGACGGGTTTAATTCAAATCCAAAATGAGTATGTTTGCCAATTTTAGCATACATTTCTTTTGTTATCGAAATCAAATCTTCGATTTCGTCTATTTTGTGTAAGCCGTTTTTCAAATTAACTTTAAAAGCTTCCGACATTCTTTTGCTGGGACGTCTTTGTAATCTTTCCAGGTTTTGATAATTTCTGGATCATTCTCATATTTACCGTCCGTATAAAGCTTACGTAGCTTAGTTAGGAACGAGTTGAAGTCTGTACCTGCTTTTTCTTTTAGAATCCCTTGTGGGCTAATATCCTTCGCTCCAGAGCTAGGAGCAACAACAATTGGGGATTTATTTTTTGAGGTATCGATTTCATCCGCTCCGACAATATGAATACCAAGGAAATTACGAACGGTGCGGACAAATGCACGATTTTCTGCAATACATTCCAAGAACTTAGCAGCAAACCCGTTTGTGTTGTGGACTGTAGCGTTAGCGATGGAGGAAAAACTAAGACCTTCTGCATCTGGGTTTTCATAATTAGGAACAAAATTAATAATACAACGAACCACTGAACGCTCATCAGAGCTTTCTTCTACGCTATACCCAACACTCTTGATGCCACGAAGTTTTGCTAGTTCTTTGATTCCGCCCAGCTTAATAAAAAGCTGGTTGTCATCTAACCCTTCCGTAGATTCTGGAACTGGCATCTTGCGCATTTCAAAATGATCCTTGTTTGGGTATAGATGTTCTGGGCTAATCATGGCTCGCCAATTGACGGAACCATCTTTATTAAATGCATATGAAACAGACTCAAGGAGTCCATGTTCGTCGCGCTTCCAGATATCTGGGCCAAATAATTTATTCTTCGTCATATAGGTATAAACTTTCTAATTCTTTTGATGAGGCTTCATCATATGTGAAATTGTTTGACTTGTCAAGTCTATTTGCAGAAGATTCTGAATTAAAAACTTCAGCGTTAGAGACAAAACTTTTATTTGATAAAAATTTTGAAGCGTGAGTTTTTTCGACTGAGATATCATTTTCCAACACATTAAAATCAAAATACTTTAGTCTAACATCAGAAATATTTAACTCGTCAGATCTAATTACTACATTAATTTTATTATTTTTTAAGGTTTTAAAAAAATCACTGTTGTCTGTGTTTTTGTCTTCTGTGCAATTATAAACCACTTGTTTTAAGTTGGTCATATATTGTAGTAGATTTGTATCAAACACGCAGTTAATATAAAGATTAACAAAACTGTAACGACACCATTCTATTACATTTGCGGCATCCCAATGTATATCTCCGCGAATATTTATTGGTTTTTCTTTTAACTGATCGGAGTATTTGTAAAAGTTAGGGACAATTTCAACAACCGTGTTATGAAAACTAGATCCGACTCTGATTGTTTTAAATTTAATTTTTTCACAGATATTTAGTTGATCTAAAGTATTTTGAGCTATTATTTCTGGTTTAATTTCATTTATTCTATTACAATCCAATGAAAAGGAGGGTTTTACCTTAGAAAAATCTGGGGAAACGCTAATACATTTATTTTTTTTATGCCAAATAGGTTTAGAGTTTTCTGGATATAAATTAAAATGTAAAATGACAGATGGTACATCAAAAATACTAGCGATATGACCAAACGCGCTATCGTGTCCGATGTGAGCTGCCGCATTTTTAATAATGTGGTTGGTTTGTTTGTCGCTGGTTTTTAAAAAACAATAATCGACACCTTTTATTTCTTTGTCTTTCTGTTTCCCAATTTGAATTATTTTAATACCCCGACTATGCAAATAGGGCGCAATTAAAAAAACCACGATTTCCCAATTTTTATATACAGACGCAAGCGTGTTATTTGATGACTGTATAGTGATATACTTATTTGGAAGACCTGGGAAGAAATGATCGGTTATATGCGGACGTCCAATTTTAACACCCAAATCTTTTGCGTAAACTTCAGCTATGTGACTCATATATTTTTTTTTCTGTGATTGACTCGGTTATATTAATTTTCATATAATTCAAACTGATTTTTGTCTTTGCCATTATGACTATAATCTGAAAGAACCTGGGTTCCGTGGTGAGGGAAAAAAGCCATGTCGAAAAAACCTTTGTGTTCGCCTTTTCCTTCTAAAAAATAGATGTTATCAATTTCCTTAGAATAGGTTAAAACTTTATGAATCGATGGGTTGTCTTCTATATAGGAGAAAAACTCAGGTTTGGTGAAAACATAAATATCGTGAGAGTTATAAAGTTTTTTGAGATTACTCATTAAAGAATTAACCCACAAAACATCTCCAATGTCTTGGGGGATAACTACAGCAATACGGTTACCATCATTGAGTAAATCTATTAAGCTCGCCCCTTGCTTTTTGTCTTCGTCAAAGTCAAAGTTGTAATCAATTTCTGGCATAGAGTCTAAAATAACTTCTAGTTTTTTACCAATAGATTCTGTGGAATAATTTTTAATTGTCCATTCTCTACCTTTTTTACCTAAGTCTATTCGTTTTTCAGGGCCCATTTGCCAAACCTTTTTGAGTTGTTTTGCTATACTAGTTGGGTGAGTTGAGGCTTTAATGAACTGGGTCCCAGGTTCTCTATATTCAGACCAATCCAAAGGAAAGCTACCACACTCCCGAGAAGAGGAATCTTCTCCGCACGAGTAATTAGTGACGAGCGTAATAAGCTCTGTCATTTTAGCTTCAAATATAGGTATTTCCATACCTCCGCTAGTAAACGGATGGCAATAGACGTCCATTATGTTGTAAATATCATTTAACTGTTCTTCGTTTACCCCAACAGAAACATTTGTTGTGTTAGTTGATTTTTTTGTTTTACAAAAACGACAATCCTGCTCTTGGCCCACAAATTCTTTAACATCGTATTCGCTACAATGTTTGCAGCAATATGTAGTTAAAACATCTTTTTTATTTATTTCCTTCTCTTCAATTAACCTTGGGATATCCCAACCTTCTGACCAGTGCGTATGAAGGAGTAATTTGGCTTTTGGGCAGTCCTTTTTGAATCTTTTAAATCCTTCTAATAAATTAGGCACACTCTTTCTGAGTTGGTTGCGAAAAACAAACCCAATAACAAAATTGTCAGACAAACCAAATTTATTTCTCAATTCCTCTTTGCGATTCTTGCTATGTTTAAAAAAATCCTTAGTTTCGACCGATCCATGAAGAGTGCCTACATGGTCGTGTCCCATTTTTTTAAGGTCTTTTTCTGCAAAAGAGGCCCAAGAATAAAAGTGTTTTGTTTTTTCGGCACACTCTAAGGCTTGTGGCAGGATAGGTTGGCTATCTAATGTAGTCCAAATAATACTATTTATTTTTTTCCACCAAGGCTTGTCCCAATAACCAGCAAATGCCCAGACATCTTCGACACCAAGATAAATATCTGGTTTATATTCTTTAATGGCAGAATCGATTGTTTCTGCGCCATAGCTAGCAGCACGACCCCTTTTGGGGTCTTTATTTAATTCTTGGAGTAGTTTTGGGTTATTAGGCAAAGACCCTTGAGCCTTCCAGGGTCTCAAACTTAATGATTTATCCCCCCATTTTAATCCATTAGCAAACTCAATAATTTCATACTTTCCAGTCTTTTGAAGATAGCGAAGAATGTTTTTTGAGTTTTTACCAAAACCAGTAAACGCTTTTGCGGAATTAGAGTGAAAAAGAATCTTCTTCATTAGTAATTAAACAATTTAAACAAGAACAAATCAAACAATGCTTTGAGTGTTCTGGCCTCACCAAGCTCTATTCCCATTCCAAATTTTAGTGTAGAGTTTTTGACAACACTAAAGGAGAAAGCTTTTTTGCCGTCTTTCTTTGTATAAGGTTTGAACGAGATTATAGTTTTGTCGTCATTGTAAGTGTGGAAAGCTGAAAACTCTGTATAATTTTCAATAGCATATAACATTGCACCAACTTCGTTTTCGTTTAACTTAAAGTAAATATTTTTTTCTGGATTCTTTGCATTAGCACTGAAAGATCCGTTCCTTGTTTTTTCGTTCCATGATGCTTGTTTAATGGATTGTACAAGAAGGGATGGTTTTGCTTTGTTTCCCTCTTTATCTTGTTCTATAATTTTAAAGGAGAACGCACATCCCGTATTAAAAGAATTCGGTTTGTAAATATCGTGTTGTTTCATTTGCTGTATTATATTAATATACAGACAAAATTCAACGAATGATTGATATTAAATCTGTTTTAATCTATGGTTGCCTGTGAATTAAATTAATATTATCGATATCGTAAGTTTTCAAAGAATCAGTAGCGGTAAAGAATAACTTATCAAAAAATTCTATATATTCTGGCAGGAATTTTTCAACAGTTGGTTTTATGTTTAAATAAAGATAGAGGTAATGACTTAATAGTTTTTTCTTGGAAAAAGCTCCGTAAGAGAAAAAATGAAAAACTGTCTTACAAACAAGATCCTGAAGGAGAAGCATTCTATTTAATTCTTTCTTTGATTCAAAATTTTGAATAAAAGTTTCGAGGTCTAAATCTCCCAGTATTCTGGAGTTTTCGTGATATTTGCATAAAAATTGATAAACTTTTTTATCGCTATAATAAAGTTGGGTGTTATTAATTACTTTCAACAAACTATAATAGATATCCGAAACATGACTGTTTTCAAAATTTATAACTTTGATATATTCGGATTGATAAAGTATATTAGAAAATTTTAAGTTAGAGTGGCACAGAACAGGAATATCTTCTTTATATTTAATTAAGAATTTTTCCCTAATCAATAAAAACAAATCATTGAGTTTGTTGAACCTCAATCCCGAGAGGCTTTCGAAAAGATCTAATTCTTTTTGGGTTAATTTTTCTTCAATAAGTGAGATAGATTCGTTTTCTTCAAACTTGCTTTCGAACGATGCTATATTTTTTGTATCGCTTTCGTGAATTGTATCTAAAACAGCAGAAAATGTACCTAAATTATAAATAAAATCATCTATTCCTAAATTTTCAAAGTTCTCTCCGTTTTCCCAAGAGGTAAGAAGAAACTCTATATCATTCTTTTTATCTAGTGTATAGTCTATAATCTCTGGACAAACCAAGGAGTTAACTGACTCTAGTGCTTGTTTTTCTGTTTCTAATCTTTTGTGTCCTGGGTCTAAGCTTATTTTTAATAAGTATTTTTCAATATCGTAAGTTATTGAATAGCTGTTGTAAAAAAAATTACTGTTTACTACTTTAATTTCAGTTTTTAATCCTAAGAATTTAAGTTTAAATCTACTTGGATCACTCTTTTTGAGGTCGCTAATATACTGAAGTATTAAAGTTTTTTCAAATTCAGACGCATTTTCGTCTATATTCTTTGGATTAGAATCCACAAAAACACAATTTTTAAACCCAGCTTGCTTTTCCATATTACTATATATTACACGAAAAAGGCGGTATTTCTACCGCCTTTTGATTTAGATCTTAGTCTTACCCATTGAGAGCGTTTTAAGGCTCGTCTTGGCAAACTTTCGAATCTCCTTAGCGTTTCGATCTCGAACTACCACATAATTGGGAGTCTCGCGCACAAATTGTGCGTTGAGTGTTTCACCTTGTTGAGTAGTGAGGCCGAAAAAACGGCCACCACTAGCGCTAATTGCTTTTACAATACGGTTTGTCTTATTCATTTTATTTATTTTGTTTATCTGTTAAAAACCTATTCTGCCAGAAGATGGCACGTTTTTGTTTTCCTTTATGTTTTCTTTAGAGGTGTTTAACTTAAGAGCAAATATATCATAAATTGTATCCATGTCAACATTAAAACTTTTATTTTTCAAACTTTCTCCCCATTTTTCTAAGATTTTTACATATTTATTATGAAATTTACCATAGTCGGCGCTTTTTTGGAAATCTATATCTATAAGTTTGTCCTCCATGTCTTTTGCTTTCTGGGGACGAACCATGTTTACTTTTTTTGTTCTAGCTCCAGATTCGTCTATAATGTCAAAAGCTTTATCTGGAAATTTTTTATTACTTAAATAAATATCACAAAGCTCTACAATTTTTGCCAACAACTCTTCGCTATATTCTACTTGATGAAATTTTTCATAAGATTTCTTAGCCACCTTCAGAAGCTCAAAAGTTTCTTCTTTGGTTGGTTCGTTGACATTAATTAATTCAAACCTACGGCTTAATGCAGAATCTTTTTTGAAAAACCGATCATACTCATCTTTGGTTGTAGCACCAATGCATGATATATTGCCTCTAGATAGGGCTGGCTTAAGTATGTTGGCAAAATCTAGACTACCTTCTGAACTGCCAGCCCCAACTATGGTGTGTATTTCATCAATAAACAAAATATAATGATCTTCTGTTGATATATGTTCTAATATTTTTTTAAGTTTTTCTTCCATCTGTCCCCTATAAATAGTTCCAGACATTACAGAGGTTAAGTCTAACGAAAGTATATTTTTATGTAGCAAAAGATCTGGACATTCTCTTTTTAGGATTTTTTCAGCCATGCCTTCTACAATAGCAGTTTTTCCAACTCCAGCTTCTCCAACTAATATAACATTGCTTTTGTTTTTACGTAATAATATTTCAAAAATTCTTTCAATCTCAGCATCTCTTCCAAAAATTTCAAACTCTCCTTTTTGGGCTATTTTTTCATTTAGATTTTCGCACCACCCATCCATTTCAGATGAAGTGATTTCTTGTTGAGTTGTATTTGAACCAATACTTAATGGAACTTTTTCTTTGGGTATGCCATCTTTTATTATTTTTTTTAAGTCATTAATTAATTTAGTTAAATCTATGTTTAAGTGAATTAAAAAATCAGCGACTTCTTCTCTTGTGCTAAGTATAGAAACTAAGATATGGTCTATACCAATAAACTCATCTTTGAGCCTAGATGCTAATTTTTGAGAGTTGTTTAAAATTTCTAATATCTCTGGTGCATATATTTTTTTCTTTCTTTTGGGTTCTTTGTAATTTTCTACAGCGTATTCTATACCTTGGATAATCCCGTCCTTAATTAGGTTATTAGACGTTATAGCAAAATCTATACTATTATGATCCAACCTAAGTATAGATAACAAAAGATGCAAATCAATAACTTTGAGATGCCCAAACTCTTCCGCTATAGATATTGAGTCTTCAATTGCTTTTTGAGCCGAGGGTGTGAAGTTGAATTTAGATAAATCCATTATTTAATTTCAGATAGTTTTGTGTAAATTTTTTCATCGAGAATGGTAATGCTATCACCGAATATAATATCTTCCCCTTTGCTGCCATAAATAAACACAATTTGTTCTTCTTTGGGTTTTTTGCCTCCATTGTTTAAATAATTATCTAACGTGGCAGAGCGTCTATTATTCATAAGCATAAAATCAATTGTACCAAAGTCATCTTGTATTTCTACTCTCATATATTTATTTCCTGCCGCGCTTGTTCTGGAGATACAGTCGGTTACAACCCCTACCAGTTTTACCCTGTCGTTGTTATTGACAGACTTTAATTGAATAGTATCACATAGATCACCAGAATTTTCAAAGACATCTTTAATCTGTGTTGAGTGGCTATAGCCAAGATACTTACGTTCAAAAAACCAATTCGCAAACTTTAAGTGATCTTTATTCTTTTCGTAAATCTTTTTGTATCCGTCGTATTTCTTTTTAAATGTGTTAAATCTAGAATCTTTCATTAACGGTTTGCCATCGTCGGCTACTAGGGAGTCTTTCACGACAGAATGGATGGATTTCAATACATCGTAATCAAACCTCTTTCCTAATTCTACAAAATTACGCTTTTCTCTATCCGTAAGAATATTAAACGCCTGAGCTTCTAGCACTAAGCGACAACGGTTTGGGATGGCCGCCTTTGAGTCGCAAAAAGAATCCATCATTCCCCCTTGGACTAATCCAGATAGCACACCAATATTTAAACCAGACTGCTTAGCTGTGAGGAATACGTCGTACTTATTCTGACTGGTGTCTTGAGACTTACGAAATTCGACTAAGCTTTCTAGGGTTTTTTCAGAAACTCCCTTGATGCTGTTGACACCGAACCTGATGTCGCGACCCTCGATCTCAAACATGATGTCGGATTTAGATAAATCAGGTGGCAAGAGTTTCATATTAAAAAGACATAGCTCTTGATTAATTAATGAAATTTCAGCATGAGAATCTGGTTCATGTTTTGTCATCCTTAACAAACTCAAGAAAAACTCCTGTGGGTGTTTGAATTTAAGGTGAGTTGTGATTGCCGCCAAAATAGCATAACTAATTGAGTGGGATTTATTGAACGAGTAATTAGCTGAGTCTTCTGCAACCTTCCACAAGACTTCGCCTACCTGTTCATCTAAATTGTTTTCCTGAATCTTGGCCGCAATCTTATCTTTCCATTTAGACATTTGTTCCACCTTCTTCTTACCAACTATTCGTCTCAGCTGCTCAGACTCATCTAAGGTGAAGCCAACCTTAACAGCCATCTTCATTAGCTGCTCTTGGTATAGTGGAATACCTCCAGTATAGGAAAGAATCTCATCAAAGTATTCGTTTACTGATTGAAACTCTCCTGTGCTAACGTATTCGCTGTATACATCCAAATAATCAAGCGCACCAGGACGAGCAATAGCCACAACCGCAGATAGTTCTTCTAAATTTCTTGGTGAAACTTTCTTGCAGACTTTGAAATTGGTATTAGCTTCGATTTGGAATAACCCTTTAGGGGCTTCAATATTCTTAAAGTTTTCGTAAATCTCTGGAAGCTGCACATCAATATCCTCCATTTTGATGCCGAGCTGTTTGCATGTTTCATGCACAACCGAAAGAGTGCGTAAGCCCAAAATATCGAACTTAACCATCAAAGCTGCGACATCATTCATATCATAAGCCGAAATTAGATCGCCATCACCCGTTCTCTGCATAGGCATAATTTCTTCAACATTATAAAAGCTGATTGCAATACCAGATGGGTGGACTCCTGTATTTTTATTTAAACCTTCTAATTTTTTAGCTATTCTGTATACTTTTGCGTTTTTATCCGCAAATTCTTTAAACTTTTCACTCTCTTCGTAGGCTACATCTAGTTTAGCTACCTTGCCAAACTGTTTAGGTATAATAGAGCTAACACTATTTACATCATCTTCAGATAATTCTCCAACAATTTTACCGCACTCTTTAACGCATAGCTTACTACTTAAAGTATTTAGTGTTAAAATTTTACAAGTTCTTCCTTTGTGTTTTGTTTCAATATATTTAATCACTTCTTGGCGGCGATCATAAGAAATATCATTATCAACATCAGCTAGGAGCGAACCATCAAGATAGGTAATACCATCAACAATTGTTTGTTTGGCTCGGCTCTTCGAAACAAATCTTTCAAAGAAAAGATCATATTTGATTGAGTCAACATTCGTAACTCTTAATAAGTATAGTACCAAAGATCCTGCGGCAGAACCTCGTCCTGGACCCGTGGGTATTCCATTTTCGTGACAATAATTGAGAACGTCCCAATTCAATAATATATATTCAACAAAACCAAGCTCCTCTAAAACAGAAAGCTCCATTTTCACTCGATCATAGTATTTTTGCTTATTATCTAATAAGTCAATACCTCTATCTTTTACGCCTTTCAAGCATAGCTTTCTCAACAAGTCAAAGTTAGATGTCCCTTTCGGGATGCCTAACTCT
>Ga0255773_10000972_pt1 | contig 29942 bp, 45 predicted proteins | sample 011ome_17_FD_179971 | JGI IMG/M metagenome (GOLD analysis project Ga0255773, IMG submission 179971) | Coastal salt marsh microbial communities from the Groves Creek Marsh, Skidaway Island, Georgia - 011502XT metaG (version 2) | ecosystem: Environmental > Aquatic > Marine > Intertidal zone >... | reverse complement strand
TTTGAGAAAGGAAACTATCATGTATAATGTCGGCGATAAAATTACCATCCGTGATTTGGATAACTTTTACAGTGGTCGTGAGGCCACTGTCGTAGCCAAGACCGATTGGTCAAAAGTCTGGGCCATTATGGTCAAAGTTGCGGGTGCAGAAGTCCACATGTGCATCCATGTTGATAAAATGGAGGCAGTTCAATGAGTGGGGCAACTGCACAAGAATTCACCCAGTGGGCGGCGAAAGCCAAAACCTGCACAATTGATGAGTTGAAGTTCATCATCAATGATTGTCGTGAAGCGCAGATTGCGTTTCATGGCTGGAATCCTGAAAAGGAAAACTACTACTCTGACCAAAGGATGACCTTTGCGGATGAGCTGCGCAGGAGGGATGTGTGATGGATAAGATCGTGAAAGATAAAAAGGTCGCTGTTGCGGTTAGTTTTGATTATGGTTCTGGGTGGTCAACTTGGAATCAGGTTGATCCGATGGATGCGCGGTTCAATCAGTTGTTCCTTGAAGGCAAGCATGACGAGGCTGAAAATCTTTGTATTGATTTGAAGCTCGGTTCTGCGCTCGGTGCAAAAGATGTTAAAATCGTCTGGGTCAATCAAGGCGAGAAGTTCATCATCACTGAGTATGATGGCTTTGAGCAAATCAAGTTTGAAAAAGATTTTGAATGGAGGCAAGCATGAGTAATAAAATCTTAGGCAGCATCTTTGCTTTTCTCGGTTGTGCATTGTTCGGGGTCTTGTTTGCTTTTGTTATCATTAACTGGTTGTTGGGTTGTGAGACTTGGGACGAGCAATACTGGACGTATGAAAATTCTTGCGTCACACCTGCGATGATTGTTGATTCCTTGGCCAAAGGCGACTAACATTGAAGTAGGATTCATGTTGATCTCCGTTATACTGCTCTGAATCAGAGCCTCAAAACTGGCCTCCTGAAAATGGAGGCTTTCTTTTTGCCAAAAAATCAGCGATACTATTGACACTAAATCTCACAGTTGACCACTGAAACATCGGTCGAAAGGTAATAAATATGTCTTCAGAGCCTAAGAAAAGAGGTCGTCCGAGGAAGCCTAAGGAAGAAGAGGTTATTGTAAAAAGACCTGTGAAGATGGGTCAGCCTGTCAAACCAGAGGCTTGGGACGGCAAATTCAAGTCAGTTGAGCCAATGAAACACCAGAAAAAGGCTCGGCAAAAGCCATACAAATGGAATCACCACGCAACAATCAATTGGATCATGGGCCAAGCAGATCCTGTTGGTTTTTTGAGCGATGTGATGGCTGGCAAAGAGATATTCCCTGTTTATGTTAAGGATCCTGACGGATTGGCCACAAAAGCTGGTAACATATCCGCAGACCCAGAGTTACGCGTCATGGCCGCAAAGACCCTCCTCGGTAAATGCGTGCCTGACTTAAAAGCAGTGGAAGTAAAAGCACAGATTGAAGAAAGAAAAGTGCTAGACATAAGCAAACTGACGGACAATGACCTAAATGCAATTGAACGAGTTCTTGAACACGCTGTCATTGACGGAGATTCGAGCGGAGAAGATGAGGAGATCGTTGAAGGAGTTCACACGCAACTCTTGGCCAACGATTGAACCAGGACGCGAGTTTCACGACAACTGGCACATTGACGCAATATCTGACCACCTTCAGGCTGTAGTTGAAGGCGACATAAAGCGTTTGATCATCAATATTCCTCCTCGTCACATGAAATCAATCTCGGTGGCAGTTGCATTGCCCGCATGGACGTGGACCATCCAGCCGCAGAAGCGTTTCTTGTTTGCGTCATACGCATCATCACTTTCCGTAAGGGACTCGGTAAAATGTAGGCGTCTGATTGACAGCCCATGGTATCAAACTCACTTCGGCGAATCATTCAAGTTGACAGGTGACCAGAACCAGAAGCAACGCTTTGAGAACGACAAGACTGGCCACAGGATTGCAACCTCGGTTGATGGTGCGTTGACTGGTGAAGGTGGCGACATTATCGTGATTGACGACCCACACAATGTTCGGGAGGCTGAAAGCTCCGCTGTGCGGGAGGGTGTTCTGGAATGGTGGGATCAGGCGATGCAGACTCGTCTCAATGACCCAAAGACAGGTGCCTTCGTCATAATTATGCAGCGTGTTCATGAGAATGATTTAACAGGGCACATTTTGGCCAATGAGTATGATGATTGGGATCATTTGTGTTTGCCTGCGCGTTATGAGGTTGGTCATCCTTCGCATACGCGCTCATCCCTCGGTTTCACCGACCCACGCACGCGGGAAGGTGACTTGCTTTGGCCAGATCGTATTGACGAGCAAACTCTCGGCAATCTTGAGCGTTCGCTCGGGACTTATGCTGCTGCTGGTCAGTTACAACAGCGCCCAATGCCCAAAGGTGGCGGTATTTTGAAAGCAGAGTGGTGGGTGCCTTGGGAAAGTGACGAACTGCCTGAGATTGAATATGTGCTGCAATCTTGGGACACTGCATTCTCAACAAAAGAAAAAACATCATACTCTGCTCGCACAACATGGGGAGTTTTCAAGCGTAATGGCCAAATTAACGCTATAGTTCTTGATATGTGGTATGACAGAGTTACTTATCCAGAGCTGAGACGCATCGCGCAAGAGTCTTATGAGGACTTTGATCCTGACGCAGTGTTGATTGAGAAGAAGGCTTCTGGTCAAAGTTTGATACAAGATTTGCGCATGGCGGGTGTGCCAGTTCTTGAATATTCACCAGACCGCGACAAGGAAGCAAGAGCCCATGCAAGCTCTGCTCTTTTAGAAGATGGCAGAATTTACTTTCCTTCTGACAAAAAATGGGCTAAAAATTTAATAGATATCTGCGCAGCCTTTCCTGCAGGTGACAATGACGATATAGTTGACACATGCACGCAGGCGTGGTTGCGACTACGGAAAGGTTGGTTTGTCACTCACTCCCAAGACTTTGAAGAGTATGACGACGAGCTGCCAAGAAAAAGGGTGACGATGTATGGCTAGACAACCCATCAAGATACAACCAGACGAGATTCCCTTTGCGGAAGCTGCTCCAGCAGATGATCTTCAGGTTGAGGCGTTTGGTGAAGATGAGGTTCTGATAGGCGACCCTGCACTTGACGATGTTTTTGCGGAACCTGAGATGGCGTTTGACGCTAACCTTGCAGAGTTCATTGACGAGCGAGAGCTTGACCGCAAGTCATCAATGCTTGTTAAATATTATGAAGGCGACAGGTCGGCGCGATCCGAGTGGGAAGAGCGTTACAAAAAAGGCTTGAAGACGCTTGACCCTGAAGGTGGACTTGAGGAGTCTGAAGAAGAACGCGCATCACGTGGCCTCAGCACAGTTGTTCACCCAATGATCGCCGAGGCAGCTACTCAGTTCAACGCGCGAGCCATCGCCGAGTTGTATCCCGCAGGTGGCCCAGTCAAAACAGTCATCGTCGGCGAACCCAACGAAGAAACAGAAGATCAAGCTCGTCGTGTCAAAGACTTCATGAACTACCAAATCATGGAGCAGATGCCTGAGTATTTCCCTGACCTTGATCAGATGCTGTTCCACTTACCATTGGTTGGCCAGACATTCAAAAAGGTATGGTGGGACTCAACGCTCAATCGCCAATGCTCAAAGTTCGTCAAAGCTGAAGACTTTGTTGTTGCGCCAGAAAGCACCGACATCCACACATCAATCCGCTACACCCATGTCATCCGCATGCCCAAAAACGACTACAATCGTTATGTTGAGGCGGGATGGTATCGCCCGACTGATTATTCAGGCGATGGCATTGACCCATCAGGCGACACAACCTTTGACATTGAAGGTGTGAACCCATATGCTGAAGATGCGCAAGACGAGGTCATGACCTTGTTAGAGATGCATGTTTACGAGGCGTTTGAGGGTGTTGACGGCATTGAGGACGAGGACAGCGACAACCTAGTCGCATTGCCATACGTCATTACGCTTGATTACGATTCCGAAAAGATTGTGTCAATCAGACGCAACTGGGAAGATGGTGATCCTGATCACAAGCGCAGAGATTGGTTCGTCAGTTATAAGTTCCTTCCTGGTCTTGGTTTTTATGGTTTCGGCCTATATCACATGATCGGCGGTCTGGGCAAAGCAGCCACTGGCGCATTGCGCGCATTGTTGGACTCAGCAGCCTTCGCAAACATGCAAGGTGGCTTCAAGCTGAAAGGCAGAGTCAGCGGCGGTGAGATCGAAGTCAATCCTGGAGAGTTTGTTGACCTTGACGCAACAGTTGACGATGTCAACAAAGCAGTCATGCCTCTCCCATTCAAAGAACCTTCAAGCACATTGTTCCAACTGTTGGGGCTGATCACTGGCGCTGGCCAAAGGTTCGCAAGCACTGCTGACTTGAATGTCGGCGATGTCAATCCCAATGCACCTGTCGGATCAACTGTTGCGTTGATCGAACAAGGTTCAAAATCATTCTCAGCGATTCATAAACGTCTACACTATGCACAAGGACAAGAATTTAAACTGCTGGCTAAGTTGAACGCTGAGAACCTTCCAGAGTCTTTCCAGTTCGCCGTTGCGGGAGCTTCAGAGACAGTTTATGCATTAGACTTTAATCAGCGCATTGACATCATTCCCGTCAGTGACCCGAACATCTTCAGCACTGCCCAGCGGATCGCACAAGCTCAGGCAATCCTTGAGATGGCTCGTGCAGCTCCTCAGCTCCATGATCTGTATGAAGCCTACAAGCGTATGTATGAGGCGATCCGCATACCTAACATTGACGAAGTTCTGAAGAAACCAGAAGAAGCACCACGCACTGATCCAATTGACGAGAACATGAGCGTCATGTATGGCAAGCCAATCAAGGCTTTCCCAGAGCAAGATCACGAAGCACACCTCGCAGTTCACATGCAATTCATGCAAGACCCATCGCTCGCTGGCAACCCAGCAGCCAAGGCAATGCAACCAATACTGATTGCCCACATGGCCGAACACGTTGCATTGTTGTATCGTCAGCGCATGGAAGGTGCGATCGGCATGCCATTGCCGAATCTGCCCAATGTGCGTGATCCTAAGTTCAAGTTGGACGACATCGACCCACAAATGGACATGCTTATTTCTCAGCGTGCTGCTCAGGTTGTTGCGCAAGCTCCGCAGATGGCGCCAATCCGTGCACTTCAGCAAATGGGCCAACAAGGCCAAGGTCAACAAGGCACACTTCAATACGCCAAGCAACTCGCAGAGCTCGAGGCACAAGCCTTGCAACAACGCACACAAGCAGAGATTGCAGCCGATCAAGCCAAAGCACAGTCCGACATTCAGATCGATCAAGCCAAAGCGCAGCAGCAGCTTGACATCAATCAGCAAAAATCAAACGCGGAACTTCAAGCAAAGATCGCCAAGTTGGAGGCAGACTTGCAAATTGAACGCGAAAAGAATGCTGCTAAGTTACAAATGGAGATGATGAAAGATGCCAGAAACAATCGACCAAATGATATCTAGGGCATCGGCGGAAGTCCTGCCTATGGCTCCAGTCAACCCTGCAGCATTCAGCGGTCAACAAATGCCTCAAGGCATGGGTGCGCTGCCCCCATCTCCTCAAATGACTCCTCAAGGTGGCGCACCAACTCAAGATCTCGATCCGAACTCGCAAGAGTCAATGATGAGTTACCTACAAAGCAAAATTGAAGAGATGCGTGGTCGCATGGGCGGTAATGAGCAACCCATGGGCGCATTGAGTTCATTCATGGCAGGAACTGCCCAACCTGCAGCCCCAGCTGGACCTCCTGTCCCAGCACCCCCAGCTCAACCTATCGGCGGTGGTGCGATCAGCGACAGAGAAATAATGATGGCGCAAGGCATCCCACCGAATCTTCCGATGAGAGGTTAGCATGGCAGTAGCACCAACCCCACGCAGTTTATTTCAGCAAGCTCTTTTTGAGGACGACAATGAATCTGGTTACTTCACAGGTTTAGGTCGTGGAGATCCTTTTGCCTTACGTCGTTTGGGCGGTGGCGCAGCACCTATTTATGGCCGCAGATGGAGCCCAGGATCGACTTTCGGGATGTATGGTACTTTGCCGATTTACGGAACTGAAGACATTGTTCCTGTTAATCAAGTCACAACAACAGGAACTGATACAGGAACTGACACAGGAGTTGTCGGCGACATTAACGGCGATGGCGTTGTAAACTCAGACGACACAGCAGCATATTACGGCACGACGATTGTTGACGACACGATAATCGGTGACACGGACGGTGATGGGTTCGTTGATGTTTACGACGAAGATGCATTGCTTGATCTTTACAATGACGAGAATGTTGCGGACGTAATCACAGGCATCGGTGGCCCAGAAGGTCAAGACGTAATCATTGCAGCCTCCGACCCGAGCGATATGCTTTACGAGTCTGGCCAAGACCTGCAGGCTTTCAACCCTGACATTGATTACGAGGGTGGTTTCGTTTCAGATTTGACTAACCAATACGTTGGAACCATTGGCCCAGATTCTTTCAGCGACACAACCCAAGCAGTCGCAGAGGCGCAAAACTTCCCGCTAGATCAATTTGACGATGGTGTTTATTCAGCTTCGGACTTCCCTGTGGGCAGCTCACTGGGCGGCACAGACTATGTCAGCGATTACAGCACAGATGTTTTTTCGGCTGGCGACACCTTTGCGAACCCTCAAGGATCAATTGTTGACATCGGTTACGGCATAGGCGAAGTAGACCCAGCATTGGCCACAGCCGCAGGTTACACGACTTCAGTCGCTGACCCAGAACCAACAACAATTCCTGAGATGATTGGTGACGCTGTTGGTAATTATATTGAGTCTGGCGGCATGCTCGGAATGATTGCTAATGAGTTGTTCGGAGACGAGCCATACATTGGCCCAACAGGATTCGTCAACCCACACAGCAACGTAGGCGGCATTGAAACAACAAGCTCAGCATTACCTTCAAGTGACATTGGGCAGATTGTTTCTGCAGACTTGCCTCCCGTCACCCCTGATTACGATGCATCTTCAGAAGTTACGCCATTCACCTCTCCAGGAGCAGGCGTTTCTGATTTTGTTGCAGGGTTGGAGAACTATCAGCTGTATGGCGACCCACTCGGCCAAGGCACAGTGATACCACCAGACCCAACAATATCAACCACCACAGGCATGGCAGGTGTTGACGAGGCTGGCAACATTGTTGAATATGGATTGCTTGACGAAGAGGAAGACGATGGACCGTCAGTATTGGCTAATGATTACACTGATGCATTGTTGAACTTGACCGACAACATCGGTTCAGGCAATGTTACTTCGCAGGTAGAAGCCAATGCGGTTCTGAACTTAATTGATCCGCTGTTGAACAACGACTATGACGGAACGATGAGCGACGAAGAGATTGAATCATTGTTGCCGCCAGAGTTACCGACCTCTTCCGACCCAGACTTGTCAAGTATGAACTTCGGTTACACCGAGGATGATGACGACCCGACATTCGTGGGTGGTGAGTATGAGGTCGCGAGTTCCGACCCAGCTATTGCTTATGCAGATGTTCTTTACGGCGACGATGATGACGATGGTGGCAGCACCATGACTCTGACTCCAGACGACAACGAAACATTCATTGACGACGTCATCGCGAACCCAGATAACTATGTTGCGCCTTCAATCACAGTCCCTGAAACTGACACACCAGAGCTTGACTTGACGACGGGAGATGACGGAGGAACGCAACCTTCAGGTGTGACTTTCGGTTATGACGAAGGCGAAGTAGATCCAGGATTCGCTGATTACATTGACACGACACCAACTACAACCACCACGACTTCAAACAATGATGACAATGATTATGGAGTCACATACGCCCCAGACGACAATGATGATTTCATCAACGATGTAATAACGAACACAGACGATTATCTTGCCCCGATCACAACTGGTGGAGGTGGTGGAGGCGGTGGCTCCACTACAACAGGCGGCGGTGGCGGAGGATCCACTACCACTGGAGGTGGAGGCGGTGGCCGAACTGAAGCAGAAATTCAAGCAGACATCAACAAAGCATTAAAAGACAGCGGAGGCGAGTGGACTGAAGAGCTTAATGATTTGGTCGATGAGCGCGAAGATGCTCGGAACACCACATCAACTACATCCACAACTACAACAACTACCACCACCACTGGAGGCGGAGGCGGTGGTGGCGGAGGCGGAGGCGGCGGCGGAGGCGGCGGAGGCGGCAGCGACGATGGCACGCACTGTTGCACAGCAGCCCACAATCGAGGCGACATGACGATGACAGAAGTCAAAAAGCTAAGAGCATGGCACAGAAAGCAAGACATAGTCTGGCAAGAAGGCTATGACGTCTGGGGCAAAGTCATCGCAGACCACCTAGTCGCAAAATCAAAGTGGTCATCAGACCGAGTCAGAGACTTCTACAACCATAAGATTTATGGCGAACGAACTGTTGGCTCCACTTTCGCAGACTTTGTTATTTACCCAATGGCATACGTCATAGGTGCATACAAAGTTGCATCCTCTAAAATCAAAACTTTTAAGGAGAAAGCCAATGGCTGAAGTAAATATCGAAAACATGGAACAAAACGCAGAAATGTTCATGCACAAAATGGGCTTTGCTCATGATGAATCAGGCTTGGACATGACTGATGAACAGCTTGTTAATTTCTTGCTTCTTTGTCAACAGAACTACATTATGGGTGATGAAGATGAAGAAGAATATGAAGAGATGGACGACGAAGAAGGTGGCGTGAAAGTAAAAGTCATGCGCATCGGTTCTGGCGGCGACATGCGCAGCATGATGGATGAGTTGCTCGGACACGGTGGTCCAAAGATGGATTACTAATATGCCTGTAAAAAAGGTCAAAGGCGGCTACAAGTGGGGCTCAAAAGGCAAGGTTTACAAAACCAAGAAAGAAGCCGAACGCCAAGCAAGAGCTGCCTATGCCTCAGGATATAAGGAGAAGAAGCGTGGCGGCAAAAAGTAAAAAGAAAGAAGTCTGGGACAAAAAGCGTCCGAAAAAGGCAGGCAAGCCCAAGGCTCTGACAGATGCTCAAAAGAAAAAAGCCAAAGCATCGGCCAAAAAAGCTGGTCGTCCGTATCCTAACTTGGTCGACAATATGAATGCTGCCAAGAAAAAAGGGAAGAAAAAGTAATGGGCAAAGGCATGCATTATTTTAAGGACGGAACCAAGTATGCTGGCGAAGTCCACAAGCACAAAGGCGGCATCGTGATGTCGGGCAAGACAATGAACAAAAACTCAAAGCGAGTATATGAGTTCAAAGACCTGAACGCAACCGCCAAGAAGAAAGCAAGAAAGAAGGGTGATTGAATGTCTACTTTCTGGGATATTTGCGACACACTTATGGGCTTATGGGAATCAGCTCACGAGGGTCTGCGAATACCGATGCCCCAGAGAGAAATCCCTATATTACTACCGCAACCCTGTAAAGAAATACATCCTCTGGGACTACAGCTGCCCAAGAAGTGTTAAGGTGAAAGTGAGAAAGTAGATTGGTCTAATGGGTGCAACATCTAGAGTCATATCAGGATCCATCGACAACTTCGTCGATTTCATAAAAAGTGTCGCCAACAAAATAGATGGGCCAACAGATTTTGCAGAAGGCAAAGGTGCTTTAGGGAATCTTCCTTATGTGCAGCTTGGAGAACCTGTTTTCGAGGGTGGGAGGAGAGTTGTTCCTGGGTCAAGAGCTGAAGTTATTGTTCCTTCTGGTGACATGAATCCTAAACTTTTCAATTCAATTCAAAGCCAAAAAAGAGACATAGACGAAATAACGAGAGACATAGAGGGAATCCCTGCTCAAGAAAACAGATCTCCACAAATGATCAGACAAGATATATTAGCTATGCAAAATTGGATTAATGACAAAAAAGACCTCCCAGGATTTTCTGACATGCTGCACCAACAGCTTTTACAAATAGAAAGAGACAAGGCTTTATTAAGATCGAGAACAGCTCTGAGGGGTTTGGAATAATGGCAAAATACAAAGGAAGAACAGTTACTTTGAACAAACCCCGCAGAATCGGGAAAGGGGAGCCGAGCTATGGGAAAAAGAAGTCGGTGGTATATGTGAAGGATGGCGACAAGGTCAAGCGTGTGACATTCGGCGACCCGAATATGAAGATCAAAAAGAATCAGCCAGGACGCAGGAGCAACTTCCGCTCTCGTCACAACTGCGACAATCCTGGCCCAAAGACCAAAGCACGTTATTGGTCATGCAAGGCGTGGTAAGATGAGCAGAGCAGCAATTAAAAAAGTAGCAGCAGCAGAGATTCGCGCAGCCAAGAGCTTTCTTGAGAAAAGGCAGATTGACACAGACAAGGTCAGCCCACGCAAGTTCGCCATGGCTGCTAAGGAACTTGACAAAGGCTTTCAAGACACCCTCAAAGTTTTAGCCAACGAGTTGTCAGGAGGCCAAGTCTGATGGCAGATGCGTTTCGCCCTGATGGGAAGTTGAACATCCCGACCCAAGCAGCAGCAGACTACATTGCTGAGCAAGGGCAGATAATGCCGAGGGAACTCAGCCTTCAAGACAGGGCACGCGGTGCATTAGCAAAATTGATCGGCGGCGACAACTACACTAGGTCAGATTACGTATTAGCAGGCAACATCGTCGGCAACCCAGACGAAGGCATTGCTGAAGGTTTAGGAGTCGCAGACATAACTCCTTTAGGTTTGGTCTTCGGAGTTGACGACGCGATCAGAGGATTCAGGAAAGCTGAAGGTGCAACAGATTATATTGCTCCTACAGTTGGGCTCGGGTTGAGCGCAGTTGAAGCATTGCCAGCAACCAAAATTTTGACGAAGCCTTTACGCAGCTTCTTGGGCAATCTTTCCCGTAAATCAGGCGACATCACTGATCCGTCACGCAGAGAGTTCATTGCAGGAGCTGCAGCAACACCTGTCGTTGCGGGTGCATTGGCTTCTCTCCCAATGACAGAAACAATCAGGTCAGCAGTTCAAAATGTTGCCCCAAGCATTCAACCCCCAGACTTTAAAATGTTGAGCGGCATTTTCGAGGGCAGAACTTTCAGCAAGGCTCTTGACGACGAGGCTCAAGACGTAGCGTCTCAAACAGGCGGCGAAATTGAAGACATAAAAGAAGACATAATCAACAATATTTACGAAAGTGACTTTAACAATGTTGCTGACGATGTATTCATGAGTGTTGCTGACGAGAGCAAGCAGATAGACGACTTTTTGAGCAGTGATTTCCCGACAGCGAAAGTTTACGTTTCCGAAAAAGGTGGGCTCGCAGACTCCGCACCTATCATTGATGAGTTGATGGAAGATTATGGCTTGAGCAAGACAGAAGTTAAAGAATATCTGAAAAAAGAAGGTATACTTGAGTAATGGGTGGATTCAGCAAACTCGCAGCCGAAGCAACAGACAAGACAGTAACATGGTTGTCGTCATTAGCCAATAAACTCGGTCGCACGCCTGACGAGTTGCAAGCTGAGATCGGTGAGAAAACGCAAAAGCTCGCAGAACAAGCACCCGAGATGTTTGAGATGTATGAGCAGATGCCTCTTTACAGCGCATTGCAAGAAGCCTCAGAAGGCACAGCTGACCTTGCACTCATGAACCCAAAGACTTTTGAGCAGCTAGCTGCAGGCATTGACATGAGCGACCCATTGGTGCGGTATTCAGTTTTGTCAAAGCAAAACAATCTGCAAGACTTAATGCGCGACAATATCCCGCTAGACGACCTGCCATATCTCAGCTATGACTTGCCTGCTGGTGACTCGGCAGTTCAGATCCGTATGCATGACGGTCGCCACCGCAACAGAGCCTTGGACGCAGAAGGCAACCCAGTTTCGCTGGTCAGGATGATTCCTGTCGGCAGCGAGAAGTCATTGAAAAAGGTTGACCCATCGGCAACAGTTTACGATGAAGTTTCTCAAATGCAGATCCCCAGCAGGGGTGGACGTAATGTTGGCACACTCGGAGACTTGATGAAGTTTTTGAGCGTTGCTGGTATTACAACAACAGGTGCACTATCTCAGTTGCCTTCTGGTCAAAACGGAGGTAAAGTTGAATAGAGCATCATTTTCTTCACTGATGTCCAAAGGAGGCAAAACCATGAAGCATGGAATGAAAAAGAAAAAACCAATGGTCAAAAAGAAAAAGAAAACGATGAAGAAGAAAAAAGGCTATGGTAAATAAGCCTGAAAGTAATGTTGTCGAGGTGTTCGTGACAGGCGTCTCTGGCGCTGCGAAAGCGGAGTTGCATAATGACAGTAATAGATCTGCTGAAAAAGATCCAAAAAACTCTGACGGAAGAACAGAACTCGATAGCTCAGAATATGCTTCTGGGTCAGATGAGTAGCTTTGAAGCATATAAAAAGAGCGTTGGTGTTGCTGAAGGTCTCGAAAGGGCAAACGGCATCATCAGCGAAATGATGAAAAAACTAGATGACGAAGAGGATGTATAAATCATGTCTCATCCACATGCAATTGACCTCATCAAAGATGAGGAAAGCGAACAAACACTAGGTTCGCACAAGTTCCCCAAGCCAATGGGGTGGAAAGTTTTAGTTCAGCCTAATCAGGTCAAGAAAAAGACCAAAGGCGGCATATTACTTCCGTCCACCAGTCAAGAAAACGAAGAATATCTGACTGCTCATGGCCGAATCCTGGCTATGGGGGATCTAGCATATCGCGACCGCGACACTGGCAACTCTTGGAAAGGCGATTGGCCTCAAATTGGTGCACGTGTTACTTACGGTAAGTATGCAGGCCAAAAACTAACAATCAATGGTGTGAAGCTGCTTTTGCTTAACGATGACGAGATTACATCAATCTTGCCTGAGGACGCAGAGATAACTTCATACGTAGAATCATAGGCGACAAACCATGGAGGACGCCAACCATGTCTGATCAAGAAGACGTCTTGAAAGAAATACAAGACGAAATCAATGAGACCAAGCGTAAAGCTGGTCAAACTGATGAGCTCGAAATCGAAATCACAGACGAGTCTGATTCCGCAGAGGAGCAGCAAGCTGCGAAACAAGAAGATGAAGAGCCAGAATACGGCGAAAAGGTCCAAAAGCGAATCAAAAAGCTCGTAGACCAACGTCGTGAAGCAGAATTGCAAGCCAAGCAGTTTCAAGACGAAACAGCCCAACTCAAAGCTCGCCTTGAGCGATTGGAGCAAGGCAGTGCCCATGCAGCTGAAAACGCATTCAACAAGCGTTACGAGCAAACTAAAAAGGCATTGGCTAAAGCTGTTGAAAATGGCGACACAAATGCACAGGTCAGTTTTAGCGAACAACTAGCTGATATGCGTGCAGCAATGCGCATCGCAGAAATGCAAAAGCAAGCTCGCGCCCAACAAGCAGTCTCACCGACTGTTGGCCGAGCAGAGCAAGTTGCCCAAGCACCAGCACCCAAAAAAGCTATGGATTGGTGGGAGAAGAACCGCTGGTTCAACGCACAAGGCTTTGAGCGCGAAACTGCTATGGCACGGTCGATTGATGTTCAATTGGACCTTGAAGGATACGACAAGGATTCTGAAGAATATTACGATCAGTTAAATAATCGTTTACTTAAAGTGTTTCCTGAGCTAAACTCAGGTCAGATCTCTGGTAGGAAATCAAAAAGTAGATCACCAGTCGCCCCTACTACAGGCGGATCTTCCTACAAGGGTGGGCGTGTTCGCATGTCACAGGATCAACTCCGAATGGCTAGGGAACTAGGCATTACTGATGAAAAAGGATTGAAGCAGTACGCTGCAGAGATCCAAAAACAGGCAAGAGGATAGAACTATGACACAAAAACGAAATGTTCGTGCAAGCGAAGAGCGCTCAGAAGTCCGTGCACCTCGTGAAGAGGCAGCATGGAAACCACCATCGTTGTTGGACGCACCTGATCCCCGTCCTGGGATGGTCCAACGATGGATTGCTACCTCGATTCAGGGTAGGGATACTCCAGACAACGTATACAAACGTATGCGTGCAGGCTGGAACCCTCGCCCTGCTGACACTGTGAAAGATCAGAGATTCCCAACTATCAATCATGGGCAGTGGGCAGGTTCAATCGGAGTTGAAGGCATGATCCTGTGTGAGATGCCAAAAGATAAGTTCAAATCTATGAAGGCTTACTATAACCAACGTAATGATGAACAGAACGAATCAATTCCAGGAGAGCTTGATGCGATGGCAAGGACTGGGGGCATTCCGATTCAACAAGATCGGAAATCTTCGAGTAGTCGTGGCCGAGATATCTCGGTGATGGCTGATGATTAACTGCTATAAGGAGTAGCGAAAATGGCAAATGCAGATGCAGCCTTTGGGTTCGTCCCAGTTCGCCACATGAGCGGTTATGCACCTCGTGCTAACAAATACACTATTACTTCTGGTCTCGCAGAAAACATCTTCAATGGTGATGCGGTCATCCTCGCAGCGGATGGCACTCTTCAACCTGCAGGTGCTACAGAGACTAATGTTGTAGGTGTGTTCGCAGGATGTTCATACACTGCAAGTGATGGCTCATACGTCTACAGCGAATATTGGCCTTCGGGAACAACAGCTACGGATATTATCGCATTCGTTTACGATGATCCGTATATTGTTTTCAAAGTACAATCCGCTGGATCTCCTGCTCAGACCAACATCGGCAACTGTGCTGATATTGTTGCTGGTGCAGGCTCAACACTCACAGGTCAGTCTGGCTTCGAAATTTCAGGAACCATGGCAGCAGGCACCGCTCAAACGAAAATCATTGCGTTGTATGACGCACCTGAGAATGCGTTTGGCGCGAATGCGGTCATGGAAGTGCTTATCAATGAGCATCTCCTGAAAGGCACAGCTGGCATTTAAGGAGGGAATGACAAATGGCAATGAATAGAGCACAATTTGCAAAAATGCTCGAGCCAGGACTAAACACCCTCTTTGGCCTCGAGTACGACACTTATCCACCAGAGTGGGAAGCTGTTTTTGAAACTAACTCTTCACAGAAAGCATTTGAAGAAGACGTCCTATTGGAAGGCTTCGGCAATGCACCTGTTAAGGGTGAAGGTGCGGCAATCTCTTATGATGCTGCTTCACAACAGTGGACTGCTCGTTACCAGCACGAGACAATCGCTCTTGCATTCTCAATCACTGAGGAAGCAGAAGAGGATGGCCTATATGGCTCGATTGCTTCACGCTACACCAAAGCTCTTGCACGCTCGATGGCATCGACCAAAGAGATCAAGGCTGCGAATGTTCTTAACAACGCATTCTCAGGTTCTGGTGTAACTGGTGGTGACGGTAAAACATTGTGTGCAACTGACCACCCGACTCGTTCAGGCGATCAGTCAAACACATTAGCAACCGCAGCTGACCTTTCAGAGACTTCTCTGGAGCAGATGCTGATTCAAATCGCAGACATGAAGGACGATCGTGGACTTCGTATTGCTGCACAAGGCACAATGCTAGTTATCCCCACTGCATACACCTTTGTGGCAGAGCGTTTGCTTGAATCACAACTGCGCACAGGCACAGCAGACAACGACATCAACGCGATCCGTGCAGGTGGATTCCTACCGCAAGGTTATCACGTGATGCGTCGTTTGACTGACTCAGATGCATTCTACATCATGACAGATGTGCCTGATGGTCTGAAGCACTTCCAGCGTTCACCTTTGAAAAAAGGCATGGAAGGCGACTTTGAAACTGGCAATGTCCGCTATAAAGTGCGCGAGCGTTATTCGTTCGGCTTCACTGACTGGCGTGGCATCTTCGGTTCTGAAGGCGCAGCGTAAAACTTTGGGGAGGGGCAACCCTCCCCTTACAATCCTGACTGCTTCGGCAGACACTAGCCACGACAGGAGATAAAAATGGCTCGATCAACTTTTACAGGACCAGTGAAGTCCAACAATGGGTTTGAAGTCCCAGTTGTATTAACTGCAGATTTACCAACAGCAGCAGACACTACAGTCGGCACAGTTTATATCGTAAGTGACAATGGCGCTGGCGACGATGAATATTGCCTAGTCATTAACACAGGAGCTGCTTGGGTTACTGCTGTTGGTGCGGCACTATCATAATTTAGGAGGGTGACGAATGGCTGATATCGTAACAACCACTACGATAGCCGACAACCCTCGTGAGGCTGTGTTCGCTTTTCAATACCAGTATGTTGATACAGGTAACGAAAGTGCAGTCACTAAGATTGATGTGTCGTCTTTGGTTAACAATTCCAATGGCGATCCATGCACAGGCGTCAGAATACTTGAGTGTTGGTGGATCATACAAGGCATGACTGTTGAGGTGTTGGCTGATGCTGCCACCGATGTCATCATATTGCACTTGGCTGAGAACCAACAAGGCTATCACAGCTTTGAAAAGTTCGGTGGACTTCCATCGAGCTCTTCATACGGCACAACCCCGACAGGTGATGTAAAATTCACCACGACAGGTGCAGGTGCAGCAGGTGATGCTTATCAGGTAGTTCTGAGGGTGGCTAAAGAATATTAAGGAGGATCGGATGGCTCAAGTCTCTTCTATAAGTAGGGTCGGGACAACGGAGCCATTCGAGCTCCAAATTTCTCGTGGCCAGATACCTTACCACACTTCTCTTTTTAAGTATGGCTACAACCCGAACATCATCAATGTAGAAGAAACTATATGGGATGTCGGTGGGACTTATGCTTATCCTGCGTCAGCTGTCGCCATGACAGTAACGAGTGCCAGCGGAGCAACTGATTCAGGTGTGACAGGGATTGTTTTCGGGCTGGATGCAGATTACAACGAAGTCAACGAAACATTCACCCTGAACGGCTCAGGCACTTACACAACGACTCAAACCTTCTTGCGAGTTTTCAGAGCTTACATAACAGGCTCTTCAGCCCCAGCAGGAAATATAACAATAGCTAATGGCGGCACAACCTACGCTCAGATAACTGCAGGCGAGAATCAAACGCTTATGGCAGTATACACTGTTCCTGCAGGCAAAAGCCTATATGTCTACCAAGGTATAGCCACTCACGGAACAGGCACCTCTGGCGGTGTATACATGACTGTGCGCTTTTTAGTTAGGAGTCCTGGGGAAGTTTTTCGCACTGCTGTCAAGATTGATGTTTCGGAAAGTGAGATATTGTATCCTTTCGCACAACCTTTAAAGATCCCTGAGAAGTCAGATGTTGAAGTCAGAGCAATATGTAACAAAAACCAAGCGAATGCGATATCAGCTTCGTTTGACGGAATAATTGTTGAGGAGTCTTTATAATGGCTACTTCAGGAACAGTCGCATTCAGACCCGATGTTGAGGAGATAATCACCGAGGCATATGAGCGTTGCGGCATTGATAACCAAACTCGCACAGGCTACCAAGCTGAGACAGCTCGCAGAAGCCTGAACTTATTGTTCAGCGAGTTCGCCAACAGAGGCATAAACTATTGGGCTGTTCAGAATAATACTTTGGCGCTGACGCAGGGCACGACGACTTATACTTTACCAGTCGGCACGATTGACTTGATGAGCGTTGTTGTTAGGGAAACTGTCGGCGGCACAACTTCTGACACAGTTGTTGAGCGAGTTAGCATTGACGAATACAACCAACTCCCAAACAAATCCAGCAGCGGCAAGCCTAGCCAATATATGCTAGACAAGCAATACACACCAGTTTTGTATATGTGGCAAGTTCCAGACAGCAACAGCTATAGTCTTGTTTATTGGTCAATCAACCAACTCGAAGATGTAACAGCTTCTAATCAAGACGCAGATATACCTTACAGATGGAGCGATTGCATTTGTGCTGGGCTGGCTGCAAAGCTGGCAATGAAGGTCGCACCAGAAAGATTAACAATGCTCAACGAGATGTATGAGAGAGCGTTTGAATACGCTGCGAGCACTGACAACGATGGCGTAACACTACGAATCAGACCAACAGGGATGAATCTTAACTGATGGCAAGAGTGAGAAGGGCAACAGGTAAAAAGTCATTAGCGATCGGGGATCGCTCTGGCTTACGTGTGCCTTATACCTCACTCAAGACGACTTGGGACGGATTAAGAGTTGAGCCAGAAGATTGGGAGCCGAAGCACCCGCAACTTGATCCACCGCGTAATGTTGTTGACGCGGTTGCGCTGTTTCAGCCTCGCCCAGACAATGACCCAGAGAATGTTGATTTTTACGTAGGTTATAATTACGATCCATTCCTTGATCCTCGGCAAAGGCCACCAGTAGGTGTTCCTGGGCATGGGCGTGTTGGCTTCATAAGCAGAGCACAACTTGAGTTCGAGATCACTGTCACAGGCGTAGCTGGCACAGGAGCAGTTAACGATGTTCAGCCTGCAGTCGGAGTTGACGGAGTCGCAGGAACAAGCACACTAGGCGATTATACAACAGAGTCTGAGACAGATCCAGCAGAAGTTCCAGGAGTCGCAGCCACTGGCGCAACAGGCACAGCAGTTCCGAACATTGTTATTGATGTATCAGTTTCAGGAACAGCAGGCACAACTGCGCTCGGCGTGTTCTCAACAGCTACAGTTGTTACTGGTGTTCGTAGCTTCGGCAGAATAGGTCTGGAATCATTAGAAACAGAAATTTCACCGACTGGTGAAGCAGCCACAGGTGCCCTAGGAACATTCACCGAAGAAGCTGAAATAACTGAAACAGGCGTAGCAGGCACAGGCGCAGTCCACATTCTTGGCGAGTCTGACGGAAGCACAGTCAGAGTTAATGTTACAGGAATCGCTGGAGTTGCTGCTGTTGGTAATGTCGGTGAAGAAATTTCAGTTTCCGAAGTCATTGAAACAGGACTCGCAGGCACAGGCGCAGTCGGAGACGGAAGTTCTGTCCCAGTTGCCTCAGGTTGGGGCGATGGTGGTTGGAGCGACGGAGCTTGGGGAACAGGATTATGAATTATACACAACTAGTAACCAACATACAAAACTTCATGGAAGACGACTCCAGCGAGTTGCAGGCTTCCATTGATCAAATTATAGCTCAAGCTGAAGACATGATCTTTCAGCGTTTGCCTTCAATGCCTTGTTACAGAGGCACGACGACAGCAGCGATGGTCGTAGGGACGAGCCAATACGTGATACCTACAGCTCGTATGATTCGGCAGCTGTCAATAACTAACTCTGGCAACACAGTTTATTTAGATCACAGGATTGATTCTTACCTAAAAGACTATTGGCCCAACAGTTCAACAACTGGCACCCCACGTATGTATTCAACTGACACAGCTGGAATAACAGGCACGACCATAACAGTTGCCCCCACCCCAGACGACACATATTCTTACGAAGTTGACTACGTAGCACCCGAAGCTGGCCTCTCATCAGGCAATCCGAACACTTGGATTGGTGATAATGCTGAGAATTTGTTGCTTTCTGCGTCACTTTATGAAACTTCTGCTTTTCTTAAAGCGCCAGAAACGCTAAACTTATATAAGGCGCAGTTTGATGAAGCTGTGCAGCTGTTCCAACAGGAAATGGCTCGCAACTACCAAGCCGAGTATAACGGAGGAATCTAAACTATGGCTATTACCCAAGCAATGTGCACCAGTTTTAAGGAAGATCTGTTGCAAAAAGAGCAAAACCTTGAAACAGGTGGCGACACAATTAAAATCGCACTTTTTACTTCTAGTGCAAGTCTCGATTCAACAACAACAACATATACAGGCCAAACAGGCGAAGTATCAGGCACAGGCTACACATCTGGCGGTGTTGCTCTGACTAACCAAGTTGTTGCCACATCAGGAACCACTGCGTATTTTGACGCAGACGATCCTGAATGGACTTCGGCCTCATTCACAACAGCTGGCGCGTTGATCTACAATGACACCCTCGCTGGCAAAAATGCAATCGCAGTCTTAAGTTTCGGCGGTGACTTCACAGTAACGTCAGGCACCTTCCGCATCGTGTTCCCAGCTCCTGGGGCAGCAGCAATCGTGCGCATTGACTAATTAAGAGGATTATGACCCATGCCTAGTACCTATTCAACTAGCCTCCGATTGGAACTCATGGCTGATGGCGAAAAGTCAGGCACATGGGGCACAATCACTAACACCAACTTAGGAACTCTGATTGAGCAAGGTGTTGCTGGGGTTGCCTCGGTAGCTCACGACGACTCAGCCAGCTACACACTGACTACGAACAACGGATCCTCCGACGAAGCTCGTAACGCAGTTGTGTTGATGACTGGGGCATTGACAGCAGACCGCGAAGTCATTGTTCCTGATGTTGATAAAGTTTACATCTTTAAGAATGGCACCTCTGGGGGTTTTGCACTTACGTTCAAGACTTCTGGCGGGTCGGGTGTAACGATCCCTAATGGACGAGCAGCAATCTGTTATGTTGACTCAGGAACTGGGACAGTCAATGCGATTGACGATGGATACTTCACCGACTCTATTTATATAGAGGGTTCTTCAGCTGGCGACTTTATCACTGCGGAGTCAACTAATGCTGGCGCAACTTCTGGCCCAGACATTAAACTTTACCGCAACTCAGCTTCCCCAGCAGACGGAGATGTTCTTTCAAAGATAACCTTCACAGCTAACACTGACAATGGCTCTGGTGGGGTTTCAGTTTCAGACGTTGAATATGCGAGCATCAATGTAAGTGCTCCTGAAACGAACGAGACTTCTGGCGAAGCTGGCAAGATGGTCATTGCGCTGAAGCGTGGTGGCACAACTCAAAACTACATTGAGATCCAAGGCGGCACAAGCTCTGACGCAGACAACGATTCGATCGTTTTCAAAACTGGCGGCAGCGCAGTCATCACAATTGACAACAGTCAAAACGTAACGATCGCTAATGACCTAACCGTAGACACCGACACTCTGTATGTCGACAGTGCGAATGATAGAGTTTATGTCGGAACAACAACTGCCGAAGACTTCAGAGATGAATTTCCTGCGCTGCAAAACCACGGCTCAGGTATTGCAGGAGCGATTGCATCAGTAAATTCTGTTGATGCAGATGGAACGTCAGGTTTTATAACGATAAAGCAATACTCTTCTGGCTCAGTCCCTAATAACTACGGACTGGGTAGTTTAATTTTTGCAGGCGCGGATGGCAGCGGAACGCATTTTGCTGCGGCAGAAATTAAGGGTCATGTTGATGGTGCTTCTGGGACAGGTGATCTTCCTGGACGGCTAGTATTCAGAACAACTGCCGATGGCGCATCTTCCACAACCGAGCGTATGCGGATTAATTCGTCAGGCCACGTCACTATAGGTTCAGGTGGTAGCGAGGTTAACAACTTAACGGTTTATGATTCTGCGGCTGATTCAGCTATAACCATTCAGTCAGCGGATGCAAGCACCGCTGGGCTTGTTTTTGGCGACACTACAGACTTCAGTCGTGGACGTATTGTTTACGACAATGATGACGAGTCTATGGCATTTGAGACAAACAATCTGTCCGAAGCCATGCGGATCGACTCGTCGCAGCGGGTTTTGATTGGTGGACAAAGTGATTCTATAGCCGCAGGCGGTATTCAGGCATTATTACAAGTTGAGGGTACGGGCGGGGATGCTTCTTTGTCCTTGGTTAGACATTCCGCCAGCGTAAACACGAGTTATTTCACCTTTGGTAAAAGCCGAGGCGCGGATGCGACTATAGTGCAAAACGGGGATAATATCGGTTTCATTAATTTCGCGGGTGCAGACGGAACCGACATTAACTCTTACACTGCTTACATTGCTTCTCAGGTAGACGGCACACCTGGCTCTAACGACATGCCAGGCCGTTTAACTTTCTACACTACCGCTGACGGCACGAATACCCCAACCGAGCGTATGCGGATTAATTCGTCTGGGAATGTGGGTATCGGAGGTGGGATTGACCCAAAAAGACAGTTAGTTTTATACGATGGTTCTAGTGGTCAAGTTCAAATACAATTTCAAAATAACACAACTGGAACAACTAATGTTGATGGCTTTGGGGTTGGACTTGATTCCAGCGAACTAGGTTTCATGTGGAACTATGAAAGCAGTGACACCTATTTTGGCAACACAAGTTATGGTGAGATTTACAGGCTAACAACGGCTGGCCAATTAATTAAAGGATACACTTCTAATACACCTACAGCAGGTCATAACGCATCAATTCAAATTGTAGGTCAGGGAACAGCAGATTTCCACGATGCAACTGCGGCTATCATTGGATTCTCCAACAACTCAAATGGCGCATATCTAAACTTTGGCTCTGGTCGCTCAGACACTGCGGGAACCTATACGGTTATCGCTAATAATGACACTGTCGGTCAGATAAACTTTTGTGCAGCAGATGGCACAGATATGACAAGTCGTGCTGCTCACATAACAATTCAGATGGATGGCCCTCCTGGCAGCAATGACACCCCAGGACGTATTATGTTCTTTACGTCTGCCGATGGCGCATCAAACCCAACCGAGCAGATGCGGATTGATAGAGATGGTTATATCAGAGCAACAACAAAGGCATTTGTGGCTTCGTCTGGAACTCTGACAGGTTTTTATTCCAGCGGTAGCGGCGTCGGTATATACAGAGATGGAGCATATTCTAATTGTGGATCTCACATTGAAATAGGCACAGATGCGACGAGTGGATGGGCATCCATGTACGTTAATCGAGATTGGTCATCTGGCGAAGACGAAAGAGTTTTACAAATCGCAGTAAACTCAAGCCCTGTAGGATACATCAAAGCTAATACATCTGGTGTAACTTACGAAACCACTTCAGACCGCCGCCTAAAGACTGACATTCAGCCTCTTGTTGGTGGTACTGAAAAGCTGATGGCTATGAAGCCTGTCAGCCATAAATGGATTGCCGATTCTGAAGCTCCAGCTGTGCACGGTTTTATCGCACAGGAAATGCATGAGATCGTACCAGAAGCTGTATCAGGTGATCCTGATGGCGAAGAGATGATGTCTATGGATTACGGACGCATCACGCCTGTCCTAGTGGCAGCATTGCAGGATGCACACAATAAAATTGCGGCGTTGGAAGAACGCCTCGCAGAAATGGAGGCTAAGTAATGGCAGTTAAACTAACACCAACAGGTCTGGAATTAGATAGTGAATCTTATCAATTGTCCACATTTAGTTCTGGCACCTTTACTCCTACAATAAACATTGAAGGTAGCACTGGGGGAATAAACGCCTCAACAACTTACACTGCTAGATGGACTAGGCTCAACAAGATGTGCATGATCGACGTAGCTGCTAGTTGGTCAAACTATTACGCCAACGGAGGCACAGGCGCGTTATTATTCACATTACCCGTTTCATTTGCTCAAAGCGGGACTTCTCAAACACAAATGGGTGGAACTTGTGGCGATTGGGGGTCAGATAATATTGTCACAAGTGTGAACACTAATGGGCTAAGGCTTCAACGAACCGCCACACAATCTTCTACAACTGTTTATCTCTACTATAATTACAGCGGAGATAATTGGAATTACATGAGAGCAGACCCCGCTGCTGGCCCACTAGGTCGAAGTTCAGGTTTTTTAAATCTTCGTTTTAGCTTCTGCTACGCCGTTTCATAAGGAGAATAAAAATGACAGCTACCTTTATCCGCACTGAAATTTCTCCATTGCATGAAATCGCAGTAGACGAAGAGATCAACGGTGAATTGCATCGTAGATTTATTAATCCAGGCGACGATTTTTCATCTGAAACAGGCGAGGTTTTAGCTGCTTGCACGGAACATCATACGGCTGAGAATATCGCTGCTTGGAAAGCAGCGGTTGCCAGCCCAAGCGAATAACCCTCAACAGCACAGGAGAAAGAAACAATGGCTGTTACACACACTTGGTCAGTAGACCCTAATTTAAACACCAGAACACAGGACGGTCTTTCCGAAGTCGTGTTTTCTGTAGTTTGGCGACTTAACTCAGAAGAAACTGTAGGAGAAACAACCTACAGCATTTCATCTGCAAACCAAATTAGCTTGAACACTGATAACCTCGACCCTGCGACATTTACTGCGTTTGCAGACTTGACGGAAGATCAGGTTGTCGGTTGGGCTAAATCAGTTATTGATGCCAATGCTGCTGAAGGCGACGGTATCACATGCGCAGAGTGGGAAGCAGGGCATGAGCGCAATATTGCGAAGCAGAAAAACCCACCCACCGCTGTAGAAACCGCCCCTTGGGCATAACTTAGGAGACTGACAAATGGCTGAGAAAAAAACAACGCCTGTGTTTGTTGACGACGTAGAATACACTTTTGAAGACATGACTCCAGAGCAACAGGAAATGGTTGATCACGTTGCTGATTTAGAGCGCAAGATCGCAAACGGCATGCGCAACGTCAGGCAAATGCAAGGTGGCAAGACTTATTGGATCGGGGAGTTAAAAAATTCTCTGGAAGCCAAGGAAGCAGCGGAGTAAAAGAATGAGCGACCGCACCGTTAAATCGGCGCATGAAAGGATCGACGAGTTGGAAAAACAGATCGTAGGAATGCGCACCGAGATGGACATACAGTTTAAAGACCTTTTCAACAGAGTGAAGAGGCTTGAGATGGTCATGATCGGTATTAATGGTGCGGTCGTAGCACTACTAATTAAAATAATTATGGATATGCAGTGATGGCAAGAACAATGATTGACGATTGGAAAGTTTTCCCTAGGTTGATGATGTTTGTTGTCACCTTGCTAACTTATCAGACAGTGCACTGGTATATGGGGTTGCCAGACCCGACAGTTCAACAATCTGGCCTCGTTTCAATCTGCATGGGTGCACTAACAGGTTGTTTCGGGATCTGGATGAATAAGGAGAGCAAAGATGCTTCAAGCTCTACTGGGTCCAATAAGTGACCTCGCAGGAACGTGGCTGAAAGGAAAAGTCGAAACCAAAGCTGCTGAAACTGAGGCAAAAGTCGCCAAAGCAAAAGCAGAAGCCCAAATCATGTTGTCAGCTGCAACGTCAGAAGCTGAATGGGAAAGAGTCATGGCTCAAGGTTCCCAACAAAGCTGGAAAGACGAGTGGCTGACAATTTTGTTTTCTATCCCTCTTATCCTTTCCTTTTGCGGGGACTGGGGGCGAGTTATAGTTGAGCAAGGCTTTGCAGCACTTGAGGTTATGCCTGAGTGGTATCAATATACGCTAGGCGTCATAGTCGCTGCGAGCTTCGGCATACGCTCTGCGACTAAGTTCTTCGGGAGGAAGTAGTGGAAAACATGAAAGGGAGTGTGAAATAATGCCATTCAAGTTATCAAGCAGAAGCCTAGAAAGGCTGGAAGGTGTAGACGAACGCTTAGTAACGATTGTTAAATCAGCAATCCACCTGACCAAGATTGACTTCGGGGTTGTTTGCGGTTTGCGCACAATTGAAGAGCAGCGAGAGTTAGTTGAAAAAGGCGCGAGCCAAACTATGAAAAGTAAGCACATTGACGGTCTGGCTGTTGACCTAATGGCTTACATCGGTTCTCGGGCTAGCTGGGAGTTGAACCTTTACGACGATATTGCTGACGCTATGGCGCAAGCTGCTCGCGATATCGGGGTTGGGATCTGCTGGGGTGCTGCTTGGTCAACTGCATCAATCCCGTATCCTATGGATATGCGTCAGTGGAATGGCACGATGGAAGATGCTATGAAAGCCTACGTAAAGAAAAAGACTGACATGAACAAACGAGCCTTCATTGATGGCCCACATTTTGAACTGATTGTTTAAGGAACACTGCGATGGCATTACGTCTCCTTCAGTTTAAGCCAGGAATCGTCAAAGACGTAACTCAGTATACTGCTGGGAAGAATGGCCCATTTTATATTGACGGAGACAAAGTCAGATTCCAAGATGGCTTCCCGACCAAGATCGGTGGGTGGGAAAAAGAAACTCAATATGGGTTGAGCCCAAACGGAGATGCTAACTACACCGTAACAGCTACGACTCTCGGTGTTCCACGCAACATGGTTTCATGGCGTGCTATAACGGACGGTGAAGATTATTTAGCAATCGGGACTCATAATCACCTAATGATTAACGAGAACCAAGCTCTGTATGACATAACACCGATACGCGCAACCTCAACCAGCCTAAGCAATCCTTTCGCTACGACTTCGGGCAGCTCAACAGTTACAGTCACTGATACAGCGCATGGCGCGTTGGACGGTGATTGGGTTAGGTTTGAAGGCGCAACAGCGACCAATGGCATTGCCGCAGACACAATCAATGCAGCCTACGGATATCAACTCAGTTACATTGATGCTAACTCTTACACAGTTGACTTCGGCACTAACGCAACCAGCACAGGCTCAGGAGGCGGCACAGCAGTTGATGCTAACTACCTTATAGGTGCGGCTGCTGGGCTAGGGACTCAGACTTCTAACGCAGCCTTGGGTTGGGGCTCAGGAGGTTGGGGTCTTGAAACTTGGGGCACACCTCGAACAATCTCTACGAGCTTGCGGTTGGAAAACTCTCAGTGGTCAATCAACAACTGGGGTGAAGACATAATCGCAACTGTTCGCAATGGTGCTATATATTATTGGGATACTTCGGCTGGCGTAGGGACGAGAGCTGTATTAGTCTCTGGGCTCGGAGGGGCTTCAGATGTCCCCGACGAAAACAGATTGACAACAGTTTCCTTCCCTGATAGGCACTTGGTATCAATGGGTTGCACTCCGCTCGGAGGCTCAGACATTGACCCGATGCTCGTGCGTTGGTCTAATCAAGAGGACTATGCCTACTGGACGCCGACAGCCACCAACACTGCAGGCGATCAACGGCTCGTGGTCGGAACAAAGATAACATCAGCAATCTCAACTCGTGACGAAACATTCATCTCTACGGATGAGGCTGTTTACGGCATGAACTTCGTTGGGCCACCGTTTACTTTCTCTTTCCGACTTTTGGCCACGAACTGCGGAGCCATCGGTAAGAACGTCATGGGGAATGTTGACGGTGATGTTTATTGGATGACTAACGAAACATTCTTCGTATACAATGGTGCTGTCAGAGAGATCCCTTGCCCAGTTAAGCACTATGTGTTTGACAGAATGCAAAAGAACTATTCGGACAAGTTTTTCTGCGCACTCAACAAAGACTTTGACGAAGTGACTTGGTTTTACGTCAGCACTGACGTCCCAGCAACAACTCCTGACCCAGAGCCTGATTCATATGTGACTTATAATTATAGAGATAATGCTTGGTCAATCGGGACTATGGACAGAACTGTCTGGTTGGATGCTTTCGGGTTCCGTAAAGTTCCGTTTGCTTACGACGAAGACGGATATCTTTACAATCACGAAACTGGGACAGACGCAGACGGTGCAGCGATGACTGCGTTCATTGAGACTTCGCCTATGGAAGTTTCGCAAACTGGTGACGACCTGATGTTGGTTGACAAAATTGTCCCAGACGCCAACATGGCAGGAACACTCAATCTGACAGTTAAGTCAAGAAAATACCCAAATGACACTGATGTCACAAAAGGACCATTTACTATTTCGCCAACTTCAACTAAAGTAAGTCTGAGAGCTCGTGGTCGTCAGATCGGTTTCAAGCTGGAAAGTTCCGCTTTAGGTGATGAATGGTTGATAGGCGACTTCAGAGTTAACGCACGACAGGATGGCCTGAGATGAGTAGAGTTAACATAAGATTGCCCCAACCACCCACAAATTACGAACAAGGCTGGGCACAAAGAACAGTTAACACTTTGGAATTGCAACTTTCCGAGATAAACTCAGCCGCAAACACAACACCATTCCAAGTCAGCAATGTAACCCTAGACTATGTATTAGACGCTGACTCGACAACACTGGCAGAGGTCGCTGATGTTCTTGGAACTCTGATCACTGACCTAAAAGCAAAAGGAGTAATCAGCTGATGGCAGTTACAGAAGGACAAGGCGCACTAACTGGTCTGACTCTCGAGGAAGAAGAAAATGAAGACAAGCCAAATCTTGTCAAATATGGCGTTTTTCAAAATGTTGCGCAAAAGCCTACGATGGATCTTAGCAACCTGCAAAATGTTTACGGTACGGCTGCTATGCCTGTTTTCCAATGGGTTAGGACTATACAAACAGGCACTAGACAATATGATCCGACGGATACAAGGCAACAAGAACTCTTAGAAGAATACAGACGTCTTACTGAAGAGAAAGGAGCTCCTGAAGGCTTCATGACAGCTGACGAGATTGCCAAGGCAACAGTCGTCGGAACAGCTAGCCAAGTCGCCCAAGCAACAGCTCGTCAAGCTGGCGCAGCATTGTATGATCCTTACTTAAAAGTCTCATCAGAAACAGGCAAAGCACTAACAACTGCGGAAAAACTAGCCGAAGGCGCGAAAGCAACCTTCAGCGACCTTCCGAGCCAACTCGTTGAAGACACCACAGCCGCAGGCTTTGACTTGTTAAAAGCTGATAACATCAAAGCAGGTGAAGCATTCTACCCAGAACTCGCCAACCGCACAACTGCGGAAGCCACAGGTAACTTAGAGCTATATAATAAACTTCAAGGAACAGACAAAGCATTCCGAGCTGCACAAGGCGGCAATGTTTACAACCAAAAAGCTGTCAACGCAGCTAAGCAAGGCATTAATTCAAACCTAACAGCCGAAGCAATCACAATGAACTCGCAAACTCCGACATACTTCAATCAGGTCGGTGAGCGTCTTTACGGTTCTGGTGCTGGGGCAAACTGGTCGTCAGCTGCTGCGGGTGGCATTGTTAACTTCGGTGTTCAGCTTTTGTCAGGCAAAGATCCAGTGCAAGCTGCTAAGTCTGCGGGTGCAGCGACAATCGGGACAGCTATCGGTAATGCATTGCTTCCTGGGATTGGCGGCATCGTAGGTGGTGTTCTCGGTGGGATTGTTGGTGGTCGTGTCATTTGTAACGAACTGCAGAAACAAGGCTTAATGACCAAAGAAGATGTTCTTCTTGATTATCGCTTCACACGCGATTACCTAACACCACAGCACGTTCGCGGATATCAAATCTGGGCAGTCCATGTTGTTAAGCGCATGCGCAAAGGCAAAGGTGTCAAGTTCTGGCGCCATGTTGCGCAACACCGTTCAAACGAGATCGCTTACATTTACGGAAAGCGTGATAAGCCTGATTACCTAGGAAAAGTTTACCGTCGCATCTTGGAGCCAACTTGTTGGGTTGTGGGTGCGTTTGCAAAGACCACCGACTGGTCCATACTTTATAAACATAAGGAGATATAACAATGGCTCGCCAACCAATGCCCATGCAAGGTCGCCCAATGCCGCAACAACAGCGCAGGATGCCACCGCAAGAAGGTGCAAACATGAATCCTCTCTCAAGCATGCCAGCAGAAGCTCGCCAAGCTCTGATGCGTCCGTCTGAAGAGATCGGTGCGGTGCTTATGGCTCGTCTTGCTAACATGACGCCTGAGGAACTAGCAATGCTTGATCGCGTTATCAGCCCAGACGTTGCACGCATCTTGGTCAAGTTGTTGCCAGAGTTGCAACAGATGATTGCACAGATTGAACAAATGAATGCTCGCAAAGGTGGCGGTCAACGCCCAATGCCGCAGCAACCTCAAATGGGCGCACTCGGTAACATGCGATGAATATAAGGAGAGCGACACCTCTTGACATTTCTGCTATCTTGGCTCTTTTAGGCGAGATGCATCAGAACACAGAGGTGCCAACTTCTCCTATAAACTCGGAACGACTGGTCAACAAGGTCAGTGAAGCTATACATAGAGGAATTGTATTTGTAGCAATGGACGACGAAAACTTAATAAGAGGATCAATAGGCGGCATCGCTGGATCAGACTGGTGGTCTGACCAGAGGCACTTAGGCGATCTTTGGTTTTACGTCACTCCCGCAAGCAGAAAGAGCGATGCAGCATACAAACTGATTAAATCCTTTATTACGGCAGGAAAAGAAGCTAAGATTCCTGTAAGGCTTGGTCACATATTCTCAGGCGATCTTGAGCGCAAAGATAAATTTTTTGCCCGCCTAGGAATGACTAAGGCAGGGTCTGTATTCGTGGAGGCTTGACATGGGTGGTTTTTGCACAACCAATGTTGAAAATTTACCGACCTCTGGATC
>Ga0255773_10000957_pt1 | contig 30161 bp, 37 predicted proteins | sample 011ome_17_FD_179971 | JGI IMG/M metagenome (GOLD analysis project Ga0255773, IMG submission 179971) | Coastal salt marsh microbial communities from the Groves Creek Marsh, Skidaway Island, Georgia - 011502XT metaG (version 2) | ecosystem: Environmental > Aquatic > Marine > Intertidal zone >... | reverse complement strand
TTTAGGTTGAGTTAAGTGGTCAAGGGTTCCAAACTTTTGGTAATGACCTACTGTTAGAGTTTCTGGTATTTCTATCTTTAATTCTTTACTCATAATATTATCTTATACCATATTATATTTTTTATTAAGAGTTGGTATAAACGAAAAAAACCCCCACCGAATTAACGATGAGGGAACAAAAGTTGGCACAGTTTGTATTATTTATGCAACTTTTTTAAGATTGCCTAATTTGTTTGACCATAGTTCTACCAAACCATCAGTTGGATAATGAGAACTTCTATCTCTCATACCATCAAATTGTGAGTAATCTAAAGATTGGATTGCAACATGACAATCAGGTAATTCTTCATCAAAGTTAAGTAGTATGGCTTTTATATCATTTATATCATACTCACTACTAATAGTAAGTTTTGCAGTTGGATTACCCATAACTGTTCTACTACCTTTATATTCATCAATTAAAACAACATAACCACCATCACTCTTTCGTAATGACCAGTTATTAAGTTTTGAGAATACCCCAAAGATACTTTGAGCATCAATCTCACACTCAAATCTAATAGTGGCTGAATAGTAAGGAATAGTTTTGTCATTCTCTACAACTTGTAGAATAGGACCATCTTGTATCTCTGTGCCTTTAAGAATAGATTTGAGAGATGAAATAATACTTGTTAGTTCTTTGTAAGTGTAATCTTTTTGACCTCTACGAAGTTGTTTAGAATAAGTGTCACCATGTTTGTAAATACTAATTAGTTCGTATGTATCAAACATATAATCTAACTCATACTTTACACCTTTGTGTTCTACTACTTTAATCATAGTATCACCATAATTGTTAAATACAGCTGGATACTTTTGATTTACTTCTTTTAGTAATTGTTGTTTTTTGTTTTGTAATTCTACTTTTGTCATGGTTTTAAATTTTAATAGTGTTTATAGTTTTAATATCAATCTTACCTTGTAAAGATACGGAAATTAATCCGTATCTCCAAATCTGAAATGTTAAAATTTTGTTAAAGTTTTAATCTAATAAGGTCATATATGCCTTAAAGTTAGTTCTTCTAAACCAAGATTTACCCATTGATACTTTGTCTAAAGAACCAAATCCCATCATCTCAGCACCCATGATAAAATCATAGATAGATAATTCAATGTTGTTTAAATGAATACTTTGATTAGTCCAAGGATTGGTAACCGTATTACCTTTTTTGTAAATGTCACCATTAAACCAAGGTGGTGTAATATTTTTGTTGTTTGTCTTGTTTTGTTTTTTACCTCTGTTGTAACTCATAGTTTTAAATTTTAATAGTGTTTATAGTTTTAATATCAATCTTACCTTGTAAAGATACGAATAATTTTTGGTATCTCCAAACTTGAAATGTTAAAGTTTTGTTAAAGTTTTTATAAGTTATTTATTAAAGTTTTTTCTTCATCAGTCAAATTATAAGTGTCTATATCAACTCCCAACCATTGCATAAAATTCATTCTTAATTTTGCTGGAAACATATGTCCTGGAATATATCCATCTAATAGTGCACGTTTAGTCCATTCTGTTTTTGGATTTAGATAATTTTTAATATATCTATTTTTATTCATCACTCCACTATGCATAGAAGCCAGTTCTAAACAAACAAGGGCCTTATCATCATCACCATTTATTTTATGATGCATTGCTTCTTGTAAATAAGCCATATTTGTTTTTCTAATAATTTTCTTTTTAATGTTTTGCAAATTTGCCATAATTTTATATTTTAATTTTTAATTGTTGGTTAAGTATCTCTCAACCTTCTTTAACAAATATACGACAATAATTCGGTTCTACCAAACTTAAAATGTTAAAATTATGTTAAAGTTTTGTTAAAATTAATTTACAGACCCGATGTAGATTTTCTTTTGGGAAGGGTTCTGTATTCTATTCCAGTTGCATATTGCAAGAGACATCACGGTATCATCATGTGCTCCACTCATTGCAGCATACTGAACCTTACCACTTGGTAGATAACGATACTGAAACATCTGTAATTCTTTATATAAGGGATTGAATAAATTAGGTGAAGGTAATTCTAATGAACCATCTGCTATATCTGAAATCAATCTTCTAATAATATTCTCTTTACTCTGATTGGATGTTATAAAGGATTCAGTATTCTTATGCTTCTTTCTAATCATCTCATAGACAGGGTCACCAATACCATTTGCCTCTACATATAATTTACTATTATACTTCTTGCAAAAGAAACTAACCTTATCAACGATTTCGGTATATTCTAAGCCTCTTTCTCTCCACATCCATACAACTCTACCATTTCTATCCATTATCGTTAATACAGCGTAATCTCCTTTGGTTGCAACATCAAGACCTGCATAGGTTCTATCATTGGTTGATACCCATTGGTCTAAGATACACACTCCATCTATATTAGTAAAGACTTCACCATCTCCTTCTTGCCACTCTGCCATAAATTCTTGGTTAAAGATAGCAGGTGGTAGGGATTGTTTTTGTTCTTCTAAAAATTCTTGTGATACAAAAGGTGAGATAGAAGAAGGTGCTGTATAAGAATTATAGTTAGGTTGTCCTCCCCTTTGGAAGTAAGTATAGAACCAGTTCTTAGTTTTAGGAGTTCCTGCAATCAAACACTTATCTCCTACTGCAGTAAGTGTTGGTAGTATAGACTTATTAAATGCATCATCATCTACATCCTGTGCCTCATCTATAAAACAATACTTTACAGATAGACCTCTAATGGTTTCTGGTTTCTCTGCTGAACGAAAGTATATCCTACTACCATTGATTAAGGTAATAATCTTTTCACTCTTGTTAGCTTCCTTTACTATACCCGTTCCTTCGATGGCATCTATAATCTGTGAGAGAACCTTTACTGCCATACTATAATACGGAGAAACCCATAGAGAGATACTCTTGGGTTTGTTGATAGAATAGTATAATAACATATTGATAAGGAGTAAGGTCTTACCTATCTGTCTGCCACAAGTTAATGTGTAGAACATATCCTCCTTATCTAATATATCATTTATTATCCCCTTTTGAAAATCATAAGGTTTAAATCCTTTGTAGGTCATTAATTAAAATCAAAGTTAATACTACCTGTGGTTTCTGATTGTACTTGTTGTTTAGATGTATTTAGTTTATCGTATTCCTCATCGTTACTAATCATCTTCATCAGTGCAATCTGTAATGTAGCATTCTCTGAATTAAACCATTTGTGTTTCATCTGTGCTTTCATCTCAACTTTATTGTGATTGATTGCATCTTTTATAGTGTCTAATTTATCTAAATTTTTATTATAATAAGTTGCACGAGAACATGGTAAGAATGCTACTACCTCATCATGCCAAGTTAGTTTTTCTTTCTTGATTGCCTTAAGAGCAAGTTCTTCTAATTTCTTTTTAGAATATGCCATGGGTTATCCTTTCTTCTTAGTTACTCTCTTCTTACGAGGTTTAACAGGTACTGATTTTGCCTTAGGTTCTTCTTTCTTTAAGAACATACTCATATCCAATTCACCAACATTATCATCATCCTCCAATACTTCTGCCCGTTGTACTAATGCAAGATGTGGTAATAAAGCATGGAACCTTTCTGTGAATCTTATCTCATCTGAAAAGGTGTGACTACTAATCATATTGTTCACCTTGTTATAGGTATCCTTATCTAAACATGTACAAACGTGTTCTCCTCTACCTTCTCTTGGATTAAAGTAGTTGAAGATTTCATACATTAGTTTCCTATCCATATGTCTACTATTCTTACCTTGAAAGTTTTCTATATAGAATAATATCTTTACCTCTTGTTCTATTGTTAATTTACTCATCTTTATAACTTTTGCATGTTAATTTATTTAACCAAATTCTACGTTGCTCACATCCGCAACTCTTAAATCCTAACCATTCTACTGCTATGATATAAGACCAATAACTTCCTCTACCGAATGTTATCTTATCTATTAACCATTCTAATCTATCTCCTAAGAGTATCTTACATCCTGTTTTCATAATGACCATTTATCATTTATATTATTATCATATGTTCTTGTACCATACTTTCCATTGGCTAGTAAAGTATGAACTCTATTACGAATAACTCTACTTACTGCTGTGATAGATACTCCCCACTTCTTAGCAACTTTCTTAAATGTTCCGAGTTCTTCATAATCTTCTATGAGTTCATCTCTGTAATCTCTTAATAGATACTTTCTAATTTTTCTATTATACTTGTCTGTATTATCTCTACGAGAAAGTAGTTGTAAATTATTTATATTATTATTACGAGGATTACCATCAATGTGGTCAATCTCTAAACCTTCAGGTATTTCTCCTACAAAGTTCTGCCAAACTAATCTGTGAACATATTGTAATTTACCTAACTTACCACTACCATCGTACAATCTTACTTGTACATAACCCTTCTTAGATTGTGATGCTCTCTGTGGTTTTAGTTTTCGTTTCTTTGACCACTTTAGTGAGTAAACATCTCCTTGTTCTGTAATAGAATATTTTTCATATCCCTCAATTTCTTTTGTCATTTTAATTTTCTTTTAGTTCATTTAAATAATTTAGTACCTCTTTACGAATATACGTTCTAAGAGGATTTAATTTAATTTTGGATACTATATACTTTAATATTCTATAAACCCCATACCCAAGAGTTAATGCCCCAATAGAGGGAAGTATTCCATTAATAAGTTCCATAATCGTTTCTGTTAAAGGTTATTCTTATATTTTTTTTAATTGTATCTAAATCTTTGGCAATGTGTATCCTATTGATGTTATAGAACTTACTCATCTCTCTCTGTGATTTATTATCTATCAGATGTTTCTCTGCAATGGTTCTGTTATATACAGGTAGATTACCAATATATAATTTTACATCTTTTGCTAACTTCTCTGTATCCTCATGTATTTCTTTTACATCTTCTACTTCTTCTACCAACTCTTCGTTGATTTCCGTTGTTTTAAAAGAAGTTTTCTTGTATTGAGTATAGAATGGTGAGGTAGATGAATTAAATTGAATGTGTCCCATCCTAATAAGGTAGTGTTGTACTTTACCATCTTGTAATACCTGGTTAGTATAATCATTACCTTTTTCTAAGAAGTTTAAGATACAATCTTGTAATAAGTCTTGTGTATCTTGATGATTTCTTGTTATTGCCTTAAATTTATTTAAGATTTCAGTATAGTGTAGGTTTATATACTCTGTTATCATTTTTTACCTTTCGTTTAAGTATAAGTATAACAAAGTTTGATTTAACGTAAAAAACCCCCATAATTTTTTATGAGGGTTTGTTTTATTGTAGTTTATATTATACTACTTGTGTCCATGCTCCATTGTAGAAGTATAAGTTCGAACCTGATACTGCAAGTTCTCCAACTACTCCACTTGGTAATGGGTTCTGTGGAATCATTTTGAGAGTTTCTGTAATCTGAACTGTTCCGTTAAGGTTTACATCTACTCCAGTCAATCCACCAAGAGTTGCATTGTTTACTTCTACTTTATTTACACTATTACCATCTTTAATTACAAAAGTAGAACCTGGTGCAGTATTAGTTCCATTTACTATACCATCTCCTTGTAGAGTTAGGGTATTTGTAATTTGGGTCTTACCATTTATATTTACATCTACTGAAGTTAAACCTGCTAAAGTAGCGTTATTTACTTCTAATCTATTGGTAGAGTTACCATCTTTAGCAATAAAAGTTTGACCTGGTGCTGCATTAGTACCGTTAATTACCTCATCCCCTTGTAAAGTTAGAGTATCAGTTATCTGTGTTTTACCATTTAAGTTTATATCTACCGAAGTTAAACCAGCAAGAGTAGCATTGTTTACTTCTACTCTATTAGTTCCAGTACCATCTTCAGCAATAAAGGTTTGTTTAGGTGATGCATTTGTTCCTACTATCAAAGTATCACCACCATTTGTAAATGAACCTGTATTTTCTAAATTACCATTTATTGCAGTAGCATCATCTATTGCCACAGTTCCATCTAAAAAGGTATTACCATTTACTATTACATCAACTCCAGTAAATCCTTTTAAGAATGCATTCTGAACTGATAAGATTGGAGTTCCAGTTCCATTTTCTACTTGTAAAGTAGAACCTGGTCCATTGTTAGAACCCGATACTTCCATATTACCATTAGCATATATCTTATTATCTTGATTCACATTCAAGTTGATTGAAGCAGTTGCATCAAAGGTTATATTACCAGCACTCTTACCACCATTTGAATTAGCAGTTAGGAATACCATATTACTATCAGAATCGAATACCATTTGGTTAGCACCAAATGAACTAAGTAATGCTTGTGAATATCCTGCATCACCACCAAGATTCATTGAAATATTACCTGCTGCAACTGAATTGGTTGCAAGAACTCCACCACCATATCCTTCTGCACTCTGAACCCTTAGAACTCCATCATTTAGTAAAGTTCCATTTATCAATACATCAGCATTTGTAAATCCTTTTAGAGTTGCATTGTTTACTTGTAGTATAGGTGTTCCTGTTCCATCTTCTACTGATAAAGGATTTGCAGGACCAACATTAGTTCCTTCTATTGATGTATTACCTTCTATTGTTGTATTACCAGTTGTTAGTGTTGAACCAGATACTTCTAATCCACTTGCACCTATTGATATTGGACTATCACCTTGTCTACCACCTTCAATGGTTGATTCAATATATAATCTGTGATTACCAATTCCACTATCTTTTGGGTCAAAGAACAAGAAATGATTGTTTTCTGGAAAAGATGCAATTGCTAATCTTCCACTTCCACCTGGTTCTGGTTGAAAGTTAATCCATTTATTTGCAGTTTCATCAGAACCTGAATGGAATCTTAATGCAGACGGTTGAGGTCCTATACCATCTTCATAAAAGTTTATACTTGTTCCAAGGTTCATTTCTATTTTGCTATCGTTTGCAATAGTTTGAGTTCCTACAAAAGTATTAGAACCAGTAGTTGCAAATGAACCTGTATCTATTGTTCCACCCCCAAATGATGATGTTGCTATTGGTTGAGGTTGATTGTTTGCATCTCCTACCCATGCATATCCTGTTTGGATGTTCGGTAAGATAGCATCTAATTGGTTGATTACAATACCTTGTCCTCCTACTCCTTCTTTCTGAACTACTCCTAATAGTTGAACCACAGAGTTAGAACCACTTGGTCTTGTATCACTCCATCCTCCACCTTCACCAACATATATAATTGTTCCACCAGGATAACCAGTTGTATCAACACCCTCTATCTTACCATTTACAATACCAAGACCAGTTTGGCCTTCAGTTAAATCTTCACCAACGATATAAGTTGCTGGCATAGTTAAAGGATTACTTGCATCTGCTACATAAGCATTTCCATTATCACCAGTTGAACCTGAGATGTAAACTGGTGTTCCTTTATCTAATGGTCCTCCACTCATGTTACGAATGGTTTCATATACTGTTTCTACATACTGAAAGGATAAGTTTCCTGCTCCATCAGTTTGTAAGAATGATTTATCACCATTATCGGTATAGGTTGTATCTTCTAATACTATTTGTGATGAGGCTGATACAAGTGTTGGTTTATCACTTACTCCACTAAAAAGTACTTCATCTGCTACTTCAGCATGTGAAGCAGAGGTTGCAATTAAAGCAGTTGTTGCTGAGTTTGCAATAGATGCAGATAATGAATTAGTAGAATATGATGAAGTTACTGCATATGATGAAGTTACTATCAGTTCATCTACTACATTACCAACTCCATCTACTAAATTACCAGTATCGGTATCTTTTTGTAGTAGTTGTTGGAATGAACTACTGATTGTTTGATTTGTTAAATTGTAATTTGCCATGTTCTATGTCCTCTTATTGTGGTAAATAATTGTATCTTGAGTTAGTTATTTTTAATCCCATTTCTTTTGCAATACCTGGAACTTCATTTCTAAATACGATTGGTGATTTAAATTGTGTATCTGTATCTGGGAATATATCATCATTAACATTCTGATTGTATTCTGGAAATATAGTTGTATTGAAACATAAATAATCTACTAATCTTTCAGAAAAGTATTCTGCTTTATTCTTAACAGATTGTCTCTTCTTATCATATAATGCTATATCTGATGCTGCATTGTTCTCTCCACCTTGTGGAACTACCAATCCTGCGTTTCTTGGTCTTAGGTAGATAGTTTCTAAACTTTCATAGTATGCCCAATATAGTAGTGAATCTTGAATGTAATCATCTACTAATGATTTATAGTTACCACTTAGTGTATTGTTATCTACATCACTAATAATTCTATCATATAATTTACTACCAAGTAAACGAGTGATATGAACTATCTGTGCTTCTCTGATTACAGACGAAATCAAATCCACATCTAATGCATTATTGATATCTGTAAATCTTTTTAGTTTTGCTTCTGATATGAGTAATGTGTTCTGCATTATACTATCCCTTTGTTTTCGTTAATGTTCAAATCAGGTGTGATTTCCTTTTTCTTTATATCTCTTTCTAAAACACTATCATCACCTGCATCTGCATCAATAGAAGTTACTACATCAGTTTCTTCACCATCCTCAAACATTCTTGTAGTTTCTACTCCAATTGGTTTATCATATCCATTACAATAGAATATTTCTTCAAATACAGAAATGATATCTGATTGTTTTGGTTTAATTACATTCTCTTGGAATAATGCTTGTGCTTCTAACATTTCTGTTCTTCCTCCCAATTGTCCTTCAGTTTTAATTCCTACTAACATTGGTGATGTAATTCTGTGTGATGTTAAAATCTTTTGTGATACCATATCATTTACAGTAGTATAGTATCCATCTGCTCCGTTCTGTGGGATTGGAGTAATAATTGGTGCTTCATCTTTATTAGCAACATCCATATAAATCAATGAACCTGCGTTATTAGAACCACCGTAAGATTGTCTTAATTGTCTTTCAATTGCTTCTCTCTCTTCATTATCTGCATCTGTAAATGTAGTAATAGAAAGTGATGGTGCAAGACCATTCTGTATGTTATTCTTGTGGAAGTTATCTATCTCAGCATCTAATGCGATGATGTTTAAACCTGCTGTGTAATCAGGTAATGGATAGTATTTCATTCCAGGTCTGTAAGGGTTAAAGTAGTAAATCTGTGAAGGAGAACTTCTATCTACCTTACTGAAACGTGGTATGTAAGTTACTTCTTCATCTTTTACTCTTAATCTACCTTTGTTTTGGAATTCACTTGATACAAAGTATCCAGGTACAATACCTCTCTCATTCATTCTATGAGAACGTAGGTAAGAAAAATCAATATGATAAACATCGGTGATTTTAGTTCTATCGTTAGACCAAATAATTTCCATTGCAAATCCACCGAAAAGGGTTCTATCCAATGCTACTTTCTTGAAGATATCATTCCAAGATTCACCATCTCTATTGGCAATATCTAATACTGATTCATCTTCAGTAGTTAAACCATCACCAACGATACCGTCTTTGATTGCGTTGATTGCAGTTCCGTGAATAGATGATTTATTATACAACTCAATTATATAAGTTGGAAAATCATTCCTCGTTCCGTAGTAAACAATCTTACCTTTATCATCCTCAAAGGTCATTGCATCTGCATAAAACTCATTCCCATACTTAGGAATAATCATCATTTTATGTTTGTTTAATTTTTTTTCCATTTTTTATCCTGTATATACGATGTAAGTTGCATCTTCGTTTGATGATATATATTTTTTCTCGTTTGGTTGAACTGAACCTGAAACGAATATTCTATCAGAGTAAACTAATGTAGAGTTTGCTATTATCACATTATAATTAACTGATTGATTCCATAATTGGGTAGTTTCACTCCATGTAGTTTGGGTTTGCGACCATACGGTTGATGCAGAACCCGTTGGTCCATACCATATTTCTAAATTATAAGTTGTACCACCAGTACCTCCTAATTCATTTAGAGTGTATTCACTTGAACCAGTTATGATTGTTTTTAAAGTTATCCAACGTGGGTTAGTTGGGTCTACATTTGATGTGTAGGTGATACCTGCTAAATCGGTATTGTTCTGTAAGGTAGGGTAAGTAATAATATTATAAACATATCCAGATTCTAAAGAACTTGTTACGAGGGGTGTATCAGTTTCTTTTTGGAAGGTTATAGTATTGAGTTGGTTTTCCTTTAAAGTAATCATATGTCTCCTTAAAATAAGTTTGGGGGGTTGTTACACCCCCCTCACTCATTAAACAATTATTGTGAAATTGTAATCCCTGTTAATACATCACCAAGAGTATCTCCTGCAACCGGAATTGCTGGGTTTGGCTCTTGTGCCGTAAATGTTAGGGTGTATCCATTAGCATCGCCAATGGCTGTTCCAGTCTGACCTTGTCCTCCATTAAGTTGAGCACCATATACTTCACCTACGTAAAAGAATTTATCTCCATCAACACCAGCGTTATTAGTTTCTACAACTAATTTTAAATCTGGGTTCTGAGCTAATACTTTCATTTGGTTACGTAATGCTGACTGCATCTTTAAGAAAACAGCATTTACTGTTGATTCGTAGAATACTGTTCCGTTTTCAGTTGAACCATTAATGGTCTCTGTGAAATCAGATGTTCCTCTTGTTAAATCAAACTGATAAAATACACCATCACCAGATATATCTGTAATCTCACCAGAGACTTCAGTTATAGTAGTTACGGAGCCAGAGAGGATATACAATGCTTTGATTCCACCTGCGTTATCTCTACATCCTAGAGAAAATCCTGCTGTAATATCACATGCCATAATTTTTATCCTTTCTTTAAATTTATATCAGTTATTATAAGTTGTTAGTTACCCAGAATTCAGGATAAGCTACTTGTACACCTAATTTAGTTACAATTCTGTGTTTCAATTGGTCACCATTGATGTCATACCACATTTGGAAGTTATCCAAATCAGATACTAAATCCGTACCAACAACGATTTGTCTTGCAGGACCAGTTACGATTCTATCAGAACCTTGTAATCCTACTGTACCTACGATTGTAAGGTTAGCAAATGGGTGTTTCATAGATAATAACGAACCTCTGTTCTCTACTGCTGCAGGGTCAAAGTGGAAGTTATTTTCTTTTCTCAATCCTACGATGTATTTTCTGAAGTTAGCAACACTCATGAATGTTGTTAAATCATCTCTATCTTGTACATCTTGGTTCAATGCTTCTAATTGAGCATCTACTTGGTCTACGATGTTAGCAGATGTTGGTACTGAAGATGAAACAAATGTTACATCAGAAGAACCTGAAGCTAATAAAGTATTTAATCCTACTGAACAATCTCCACCTGCAGTTGTTGCAGTCCAGATAAATTGGTCATTCTTCTTTTGGAAGTTAGCAACCAATTGAGAAGCGTACTCTTCCATGAAAGCATAAGTTTCAGGGTAAGAACCTTGTGGTCCTAATAACCCAATATACTTTTGGTCTAAATCTTTTAAACAAAGACCATCATAAGATGTACGAGTACATACTGTGATATCTCTTTGAGTATAAGTTACTGAACCAGATGGAGTAGATACACAAGAGTTACCATCTTGTATTACTAAATCAATCTCTTGTAAGTTGATTGGTTCTTTATATTTAATTCCTTCTTTTACTGTTACGAACTCGGTTGTTGAACCGGCCATTACAGATTTTACTAACATTTCGCCTGCTAGTTCATTGTTAAAAGCGTCTAATGCCGCTACGTTAAATCCTGACATAATATTATTCCTTTTTTAGTTTTTGTTTCTAAGTTTAACTAATCTTTCGAATTGTGCTTTCTTTTTAGCATCTGTTGGTTCGTAAGATAAGTCTGTTTTCTTAGAGAATTTGTTTGTTGTGATTGTTTTTTCAGTTGCTGGTTCTGCAGAGAATGTTTCTACTTTACCTTTAACTTCTTCGATTTGTTTGTTGAATTCTAATTTAAGTGCATCAATTTGAGTTTTAAACTCTGCTGATAACGCTTTAATTAGTTCTTCATGCATGTCAAAAGTTTCTTCGATGATTTCTTCGATGATTTCTTCCTCATCTTCCAATTTCTCTTCTGCTTCTTCAGTTGCAGTATCTGCGATTTCGGTTATTACACCTCCCTCCACTTTGATAGTAATACCACCTTCTAAATCGTGGTAACCATCAGGTGCTGGAATGTCACCATCCTCAGTCACCACTGCAATCTCACTACCGATAGCAAGTTCTTCACCTGTGTATTTCAGGTCAATACTACCATCTGCAGTTTTGATTTCGCCCATTTTGATTTCCTCCACTACATCTACGATTGTTTCTTCTACAAACGTTTCTTCAGTAACGGTTTCTTCAACTTTAGGAGCATCAACTAAATTGAAGTGTTTTTTCACTAAATCTTTTAGTTCTTTGTTCATAATTTGTTCCTTGTTAAGTTTTGATTGTTTTGATTTAGAAATTACCTTTAGCCTTTGAGTCCTCAACTACCAATGTCTCTCCATTAGTCAACTTGTATTCTCCATCAGGCAATGTTACTGCTCTTTCTCCATCTTTTAATATAAATACGACCAAGGAGTTTTCATCAATTACGATTTCAGTTCCACCTTCGGTTGTTCTGTAATAGAAAGTTTGTTTTGATTGGTTAATCATTTTATCAGCAAAGAAACCTTCTACGGACCATCCCATAACTTTTCCTTCTTTGATATATTCATCCCAAACTTTCTTGTTGTTTATTTTCATAGTTCCAAACCATGTACCTTTTGGATATTCTTTACCCATCATTGCATATGATTTATCTTTCTGTGAATCTTCTACTATCCAACTTTCTACCAATGTTACATCTTCCACATCATCATCTTCTGAATGTTCAATGTTTACACTTGATTGGTAGTTGTTGATTAGATACTTGTGTGCAATCTTCTCAATAGTATCTTTACTGAAATAAACCCAATAATCACCATTGTATATATCGTATCTGTATATCAACTTTTCAGGAACCATAATAGGACCAACTACCATTTGTTTCTCTTTATTTAATTCAGAGAAATTAGATTCGGTAAGTGTTGGTGAATTAGGATTTCTGTTTGTGGTTGGTTTAGCATTTACTGAAGTTGCTTCATTGATACTTTCTTCAGTTTGTGTTACTTCCATTCCTTCTTCATTCTTAAACATTTTAAGAACTTGCCAGTAATGTCTACATCCGTAAGAACCTTTGTAGGTAAAGATATCATAGATACCGAACTCAGAGTTCTCACCTTGAATGGTAAGTTTGTTTATATCTTCCTTACGAAAGATAAGATTTGCTCTTCTCATTTTAGAACAGAAGGTTCTGTTCTTAGAATCCAAAGGACCTTGATAAGAGTATCTGATTTTGAATTTGCCATAATCTTCAAGAGAAGAGAGGTCAGGTTTGGAACTAATAGCGAAATCGTGTTCCCCTGCTTCTTCTATTATCCAACCTTGTTCCTCTAACTCTTCCCTGCTTTCTCCTACCGAAAGTAATTGTTCCAAGATAGCATCTTGTCTATCTTCTGGTAAATCATCAATATAATTGGTACTGATAACATCTTCAAGTAATTTATCAAAGATATATTCATCAGTAATAGTTTGTTGTGAGTTAAAATAATGGAAATTCTCTTCAATAGCTGGAGACATGACAAGTGAAATCTTATCAACTCCGCTCTCTATATCAAACTCATCAATCTCTAATTTGATTATTTTCATTTAGTATTCCTATATAGTGTACATATTATTATATACCAATTGGTATAATGGTTATCCCGCTAATGTTCTACGAGCTTGTATCTTAGCATTTGCTTCTTGAGAACTTCTCACATCACCATTTACCACATATGCTCTGATGGAGTTTTGATTTTGAAATGATGCCTCAGCAACATCTATTTGGTCTACTGCAGAACTACTTCTTGTAGTAGGAGCTCCACCACTTGTTGGTATTCTTGGAGTTGCAACAGTTGGACCACCACCAGCACCAACTCCTCTTGCCGCACTCTTAGAAGCACGTGTTGCAGATACAACTGCTGCAATGATACCAGCGGCTTGTACTGCATATGCAATAAGAAGGGGAATGTTTTGTGGGAAACCAACTGCAGCCGTTTTTGCTGCACCTGTTGCGGTTGCTACTGTTGCCTCTGATGCTTTAAGAGTAGTAAAGGTAATGGTTTTCTTTGCTTCCATTATCAACTCTTTTGCTGCAAGTACTTGTTTAGCAATAAGTAAAGACCTACCAACTGCAGTTTCTCTACCGGCTAACATCATTAAATTATCTAAAGCAAAGAACCTTGCCTCGTTTAATTTCATTTGATTGTTTATTACTGCCGCAGTATATTCATCATCTGCTTTCTTCTTTTGATATAAGAGTAGATTGTTAAAATCTGCATCTGATTGTAATTTATCTTTATTAGCATCAGTTAAACCAATAGTTGCTATTTCTAATTTCTCTTCTGGTTTTCTATTTGCAAATGCAATCAGTTCTGCTTCTTCTCTTTGTTTCTGACCAATTAGTAGAATTTGTTTTTCTATATCTAATTGTCTTTTCTTAGCATCAAATATCTTATTAGATAAATCTTCAGTTTTTTCACTTTCTTCATTGGTAGCTTCAATTAAAACTTTAGCACCACTAATTGGAGAAAGTGCAGCTGCAGCACCAAACTTAACTTTTTCCCAAAATGAAAGTTCTCTGTTCTGTGCCTTTTCTTTTTCTAACTGAAGTTCAAGGTTCTCTAATAATAAAGTGTTGTTCTCTAATTGAAGTAGAAGTTGTTTCTTTATTTCTTCATTTATACGAACAGTAGATTCACCTCTTAACTCTGTATTACTTGCTTGTAATTCTAATAAGGTTAAATTTTCATCTCCTGCAGTAATCTGTTCGTCTAATAACCCATTCTGTTCTTCTAATAAATCATTAGTTCCAGCAATGAATTCATTTATCTCATCCCAATAAGCAATAACAGTTCCAAGTGCAACTACTAATGCTCCAATACCTGTAGCAATAAGTGCCTTCTTAGTTACCTTACCAAATAATTGAGCACCAATTCCTGCTTTGTTAAATGCAATTGCAACTTGTCCTAATCCTTCTGATAAATCCTTTAATCCTAAACCGAATGCAATAGCGTTAGCAGCTTGTTCTTCAAGGAATGCTAGTTTATCACTTTCTATACCAAGTAATCCAAATGCACCAACAACTGATTGAGTTGAGCCTGCAAGGATTTTCATACCACCATCAAATGCCTGTATCTTATCCTCAAAGTTTAATCCATTGATAGAGTTTCCAATATCCTCAATTTCTTTATTTACACCTTGTGCAGCCTTTGCTAGGTTTTTGAAATCTTTAGAACGTGGGTCTAAATCCTTTAATTCTGCGTTTAATCTTTCAGCACTATCTTCTAATTGAGAAAGAGTCTTTGCTGAATTCGCATCATCAATTATAATCTTGTATTCAATAGTTTTATCTGCCATATACTAAATTATATAACCACTACCCTATTTGGTATATATAATATAACAAGGTGGGGTTTTTTTTACCTTCATATACTCAATTTTCCCCACCTGATACTCTATATATTAAAAGAGGGAGTTTTTTGTCATTCTCCCTCTTTTTTATTTAGAATGAATATAAATAACATAAAAACTTATCGTTTATACTTAATACTCTATATTTATACTCACAATAGTCGTGGTAGCCTATTGAATAAAACATTACACAACCTCAATTAAATGAAGATGCTACCACACAGTCTTTGTTTGATTGGGGTTTTTCTTTACAGCAGAGTTAGATAATCTCTAAGACATAAAAATTATCCGAGAACTATATCTTGTGTTAGTTGGGTGTTGCTTGGTCAGCCAAAGAGTTCAACAATCATCGACAGATAAACTAAACTCTTATACAAGAACTGAACTCGTTAAAAAACAGGTAGATAGAAACCTTGTTGTTTGTTGTTAGTTTCTATTAAGATATGTGTGGTTAAAAGTGAAATCAAAAGTTTCGCTAATAGGAGAGTTGTATTTTAAAACTACTTAGTTATTTAGTTTTTCCTTCTGAGGTTAATAACTTTTCTTTAAAAAATATTAAAAAAGATTTTGAAACCTCGAATATATATTGTATCTTTACACTATAAAATTATTAAATATGCCAAAAGATAGATTTAAAACAAGAGCAAGTTATGATACTACTTTCAAATATGGTATCACAGAAGTAAAAGGTGTAGGTAAAAATAGAACTATTACTGAATCACAAATAAAATTAATGAAAGATTTATATAATCTTAATAATTTAACACAATGGGAACGAGATTTTATCAAATCTTTGATGAGATTTGATAATTTATCTCAGAAACAATTACATACATTAAAAAATATATACATTAAAAGATACAGATGATATGTGGAAATACCTCAGTAAAGAAGATGTAGAATACTTTAAAGGTAAAGTTAGCAAAGAATTCTATTATAAATTACAACATCAGGCAATTAAAAGAATTCCTATGTTAAAAACAAGTTACGAATCTCTAAAAAAGAAATATGGCAACTAATGAAGATTACACTGCAGGTAAAGTAACTATTCAACACGAATACAGATTTACTGAAATAAAAGAATGGGTTAAATTCCAAGAAGAAAAGAAAAAGATACAAGACAAGTATGAATCTAAACCTTGGGATATGCATGAACAAGGGAAAGGAAATTATAAAGACCCTTATAATGAAGAATGGTGGAATGAGTGGCAATCTTATAAAAAAGAAATCACAGATTTAATTCTTAAACCAAAAGGAAACTTTCAGAAATTCTTATGGAAAATTAGACCAGAGAGAGAACAAATATATATAGATACTTGGATTAGAGGTAGATATAATACAGATTCAAATAAAAAGAAGAGGTCCTAATAGACCTCTTTTTCCTTTTCTAAATCCCACTTCAGTTTACGTACTGCATCTTTCATCATCTTTCTTTTCTTAGTGGTAGGTTTCGTATATTGTTTCCTATCTCTCAGTTCTTCTAAATGACCTGAATCTATGGTTGCTGATTTAAATCGTTTCAAAGCACGATTAATATCTCCCTTAATAACTTTAGTTGTTGTTAACGCCTTTTTCATATTCTTGTAGTTTCTTTATATATTCTCTCCACCCACATTGGATGATTTCTATTTGTTCTTTATTTTGTAGATACAGAAAATCAAAATACTTCTCATCTGAACCTACTAATCCTTTATCTAAGAAGGTTTCTATTAGTTTATATATCTGAATACCCAAATCTTCTATTTGTTCTTTAGGAATGATAAATGAACCTCCTTGTATAAACCTCATCTGTGATAAGATATGGTCATCTTGATTTTCTATACTAATATTCTGATGATGTGAAAAGAAAATAGGTTTATCTCCAATCCTTTCAGTAGGGAATGGTTTATTTACATCTTTTATATCTTCTCTATAACATGCAGCATCAGTCCATACATAGTGAGTTCCTTCCATCTTCTGACTTGCTTGTAATAACCACCACATCTTATTATACATCATTATATTATACCAAGGTTGTGTCATCTCAGGTACATCAAAGTGTATCTTATTCTTAAACTCTTCACTTCCCATTACATCCCATAGTTTTTTAGAATGTAATTGTGTTGCGAGAAGTTCTTCTTTAGTATCAACTATAATCTCATATGGATGAGAATACTTTGAGACCATCTCCTTTATTCTGTCCTTAAATTTTTCTTCAGTAAAAATCACCATAGGTGCTTCTATTGATAGTGTTCTTTCCATCCAATCAAGGTATCCACCATATGATTGTGTGAAGTTACTCCATTTATCTCTGCCTATATCAAATAGAGCAGTTACTATTACAGGTTTTATATCCAATCCCATCCTATATTTTGGTGTTTGTGTTTTAAGTTAATTTTATTTACATCGTAATATGGTGATGAACCATCTTTATTAAATATACTGCCTAACGAATGATTATAGCCATTTAATATGGTAGGAACAAATCCTTCTGAATACCCACTTAAACCCCATCTAAATTGTTGTAACAAGGTATTCAATGCAGTATTAGAATATCTAACTACTGGAAAGAACGAACCATAGTATTCATTTATCCACCAAGGTAGTTTATCTCCCTCACCAGGAAACCTTTCAAACCACATATGTTGTGAAGTAGTATCTTCATCTATCTTTCTAATACCTTTACCGTAATCTTCTTTAGAGAACATTAACCAAGTTAGAAAATCTGTATCTACATTATTAAATGAATTTATAAATCCTTCCCAATCATCGCAAGTTACATCATCATCGTAGAACCAATACCAATCATAGTTAGGAAACTTTTGGTAGAAGTTTAACATTCTAAAATGAGCATAGAACCAAACTATATTTCTATTACCGAAAGAATTCCAATAATGTTTTTTAGATACCTCACCAGAGAAACCTAAATCATTACACATAGATTCTTCTGTATATATAAATCCTTTACCACCTTCGTTGTTGTTGTTATCCCACAACCAAGTTTTAGGATACGGAAAACTATTCCAATGATGAACCCAACTATTGTGTGTTTGAGGACAGGTACTTACTAAATGTATCGTGTTGTCAATTCTTTGTTCCATTCTTCTATTCTATTAAATTGATGTACTATATCAAAGATATCCCAATCTCCATTTACTATTACTCCACCTTCATTTCTTGCTTCACCAAATCTTTCTTGCATCTTAGATTTAAATCCCCATGCTTCGTAGAAATCCGTAGGTCCTCCTACTGCACAATGTAGAACCCAACCATCTTTAGGTGAGAGAACTTTAATTCTACTTGTATCTTCATACAAAAGAATATTAAGTGCAGCCTGGTCTCTGATATCATGTCCACCTTTACCCATAGTTAGTTTATCCATATCTTTGAGTAAAGATATAATCTTATCTTTCCTACCACCAATCACTCCACTACAAACAATCAGTTCATGTCTTAATTCTTCTACTTTATCTGGATATGATTGTTGAAGAACTGACATATTCCAAGGTTCTTCGTTATGTGTAATACCTTCTGTACCAACTATAATATCATTACCCCAAATCTTTTTGAATGGGTCATCTTGAAACATTACATCAAATACATCAGTAACCAAAACATAATCAAGAGGTAGTTCTTCCAATGTTTGCCATTGAAATTGTAATCTCATATTGTTTATAGTTTCATTACCTTGTGTATGATATGGGAAAGCATTGATTCCCATCTCTCCTAATAAACCAATCTCGTGTGGTTGAGGGTTTACTACTACCAAGTTGATAGAACCCCCACAAACCTCTCCAAATGATTTACTCCAAACTTTAATTTTATCTATGTGCTGTGTTATATTATTTACACAACCTAATAATCCTACCTTCATATTGTTACTTCTATTTTATCTACCCAACCTTTTGATTTAGAATATGGCCATACTATCCACTTGTGTGGTGGTGGTCCTTGATACTCTTCCCATATGGTGATGTTGGATTGGTTTAATATATTTGTATTTTGTTCATCTCTACGATGTATTGCATTTCCATTCTCATCTTCAAAGATTACTGCAAACCATTCGTAATCATCGTGAGTAAGTTTATCTTTACTGAACTCTAATGGATGTTTAAAGACTGGATAGAATGGTTCATCAGATATATGTGGGTCTGTATTACCTTTGATATGTGATTGTATTGCTCTATCTTTAAAACGAATACCCATCATCTGTTCCCACTCTTCTAAAGTTCTTTCAGTACCAAATCCGTATTTACCAAAATCGTAATCAGCAGTTTCACCATCTACTCCTAAGAGTTCTCTATTTCTTTTGTGTGATTTATTATTTCTATCTACCCAAGTAGTATCATCATCCCATTGTTTAGTTCTACCAACACGAGTATATTCGTGCCAAGCAATTACTTTATGTGGATGGAAGATATCGTATCCGTGAGTAAATGAACGAACTGCAATTGAAATCTCTTCACCATGGAAATAATAATTCGGGTCATGTTGAACCTCAACTGCAAACTCACCAAGAGTGAATGCAAAGTGAGCAGAATAAAATCTACCTGGTTTGGGTTCATCTTGTTTCTCCATATAATATGGTAAAAAGAATATTGCCCCTTCGGGTATAAATCTATCCCATCCCATACCCCACGGAGTGTTAACTCTACCTTGTGGGTCATTACTCGGGTCAAAGGAAGGAATGTAAGAGGTGATTAGAGGTTTGTTATATCCCTTCTCCTGAAGTTTCTTTAACATAGTGATTAATTCACTATCCCAACCCTCAATGAATCTGTGATGGGAATCTAATTGGAAGGTGTAAGTTTCACCATCATACTTTTGTTGTATCTGATTTCTTGCCCAACATGCTCCTTCTGCTTCTTGGTATGGAATATCAATAATGGTAAATCTACATTTCTCTTTTATACCATTCGGTATAATATCCCACTCATCTTCTTCTGAGTGTTGATGTGCAATACAAATGTGTAAGTTCTGTGGATTATCTGCTTTATCTAACAAATCTTCCAACGTTGGAATCAATTGCGGGTCTCTATAACTCGCAATCTGAATAAAAATGGTACTCATATACTATCGTTTAATATATTATATATGAGTACCTTTGTTGGTTAATCCTTTTGATATCCCCAAGTATCTAAGTAAGTACCACCATTTGCATAAGTTCCAGCAGGTGATACATTATTCCATTCTACTACTACTTGGATTCCATCATAGAACCATAGAACCGTAGAACTACCAGTAGAATTAATATCTACTCGTTCAGTTCCTAAACTATCCCATATCTTAACTGATGGAGCAGTTATAAAGTATGGAGTACTTTGAGTTGGTGATGATTGACCAGTTAGATACTGAATCATTGCATATGCTTGATAAGCCTGTGATGAACTTGACCAAACACATTTAAATTGGTCAGGAAAACTCTTAGTAATACTATGATACCCAAACGAAGTAAAACTTGGAGTTGGTGTAGGTGTAGGAGTTGCAGTAGGTCCAGCAAATGGTGTTGGAGATGGAGTTGGACTACTTGTTGGTGTAGGAGTTGGTGTAGGAGCAACACACGTATCACCTGTTGGTTGGAAATACCCATCAGTACCACCAGTATTTACCGGTATATCTCTACTACAAACTAATACAGGTTGATTTGCTTCATTAACTGTTACAAATTTATCACTACCATCACCACAATCATGATATCTCCATATACTATCATCAAGTGGAAATACACCATTAGTGTATATTCTATACACTAAACAACTTGGTGTTGGAGATGGAGTAGGTGTAGGAGTTGGTGTTGCAGTTGGTAAAATATCACTTACAGAATTTACACATACACCTTTAGATTTTAATTGATATGCATTAGAATCTTCATCAACATTAGCAACAGTAGATGCACCAACATAAGGTAGATACAAGTTAGTAGAATCTGCTGATGAGGTAAATGATAATCCACTATTAGTTGAAAAGAATAAATCAAACAATGGTCCTGCATCATTCTTTTCGGTTAAGGTTACTTTTACTGTTTTTGTTGCCATAGTTTATTCTTCTCTGTTAATAAATTCTATCCACTCTAAATTATCTTCATCCCAAATATAGGTATTACCATCTTCTGGATATGGTATTGGTGCTTCCCATTTCCAAGTTTCTTCATTTAGTATCCAACTTACAAAGGGTTCAGGTGAATAAAATACATCATTAACCTCATCATAAGTGTATCCTATACCGGCATAATTTGCTCTGATATTATTATTATATGATGTTTGTATCCAAGTTCCATTTAAACCAAGAACATTATTAATATAATCTTGTCCTTCATCTTCGTATTGATTATCAATTACGATTACTTGTTGTACTATTGTATCTACTACGTGTGCGAAATGTGCCATAATTTATCCTATATAAGTTCCACTTGATGTAAATGTATGATAAGTGTAAGTTCCATCGGTTGTTACAGTTCCACCTGAACCTTTTTGTGAACCAAGGTATCTGATAACAACTTTACCACTACCACCAGCTCCACCAGTCCAATTAGGGGTATGTTCTCCACCTCCACCACCACCACTATTAATGGTAGCAGGAGTTCCATTTGTAAGGGCATCAACTGCTCCATTACCACCACCATTTTGACCAAGTCCTTGGTATGCTGAACTAATTACACCACTATAAGCTCCACCACCACCACCGGCTACACTTCCTAATACTGGGTGAATAACACCTGTACCACCATTACCACCTTTTACAGGAGATGTTGAATTATAATCATCACCATCAGAGCTATAACCTCCACCACCACCACCAGCGATATATACACCTGTTGATTTATCACCAAATCCTCCATCATTATAACCAGTACCACCAGCTGTTGGACTAATACTACCACCAGCTCCACCACCACCGTTACCACTTATATCACTTCCGAATATACCATTATTACCAACAGAAGTATTTGTTCCACCACCTCCACCTGCACCTATATCTAAAGTGTAGATACCTGAAGTAATTGAAGTATTAGTTCCATCAGAAGCAATTGCACCACCTGCTCCAATTATAATAGAATAAGAAACACCAGTAGTTAAATTAACAGTATCTGTAAAGAAACTACCAGCTCCTCCACCTCCACCGTAAAGAGCTCCTCCACCTCCTCCACCGGCTACACCATAGATATCAGTACTGTATATACCTGTTTCACAAGTACTACAATTAGAATAAGTTCCCATTACATAATATTGACAATGGTCATCTATTGATGCAGTATCACATATTGTATAACATGCATACTTACCAAACTCATTATCAAATTGTACATTAACTACATCACCCATATTTAATGGATTTGTTGATACAATAAACTTACTATCACCATAAGGGAAATCACACGAAGTTCCATAATAACCAAATGCTGCAGTTGCAGTAGGTGTAGGAGTTGGAGTTGCAGTTGGACTCGTAGTTGGAGTTGGAGTTGGTGTTGCAGTTGGACTCGTAGTTGGAGTAGGTGTTGGGGTACTACTCGCAGTTGGAGTTGGTGTTGCAGTTGGACTCGTAGTTGGAGTAGGTGTAGGAGCTGGTGGTGGAACAACTTCTAAACGCCAAGTTAGAGTACTATAATCAACTCCTGGAGTTCCTGCACTACTCATATTAACATCCCAATTATAATCAGTAATAGCAATACCATCACCAAAAAATGATGCTATTTCATAATCAGTATTATCTTTAAGTGTACCTTGAATGTAATAATCTTCATCAAAAATACTTGATGTAACATCAAAAGACCAACTCAAAGTAGTATATCCTAATGTATTTATATCATTTATTGTAGCAGATGTATCATGAACACTACCCGATGTTAAATTAGTTTCACTAATAATAGGAGGTATGCTGTAATTAGAACCTGATGAACTATTTAAATTATAATATAAATCTACATAATTAATATCAGCAGGTGAGTATCTTAAATCCCAAAGTACTCTTACACTAACATCTGCAGCAGTAGGTGTAGGAGTTGGACTACTTGTTGGTGTAGGAGTTGGGGTAGGTGTAGGTACAATTGGAGTAATTGTTGGTGTAGGAGTAGGTATACCTGTTTCCGTTGGTGTTGGAGTAGGTGTATTCGTTACCTCAATCTCAAAATCAAAATTACAATCCAATGCATAATAAGATGGAAACAATCGTAGTAATTCTACGGTTGCTACATCATCATGAGTTACATTAAATCCTTCTATCTTATTTATTCTATATCTTTGATTCTTAATGAACACTTGGTCATTTAACTGAATGTTCTTGTAATCATCAGCATTAAACTTAACATCTAACGTTAGTTTACTTGCTCCTTCCCAATAAATGGAATCAATATATAATTGCCAATGATTAGCAAAGTTATCAACACCATAATCAGGATTAAATGAAAATGGAATTAACTTAGCATACTCATTGTTAAAATGTAAATCTTTTGTTACCGATTCAGTTACAGGTAAATCTGAAAAGTTAGAAATAGTAGAATAAGAACCTGTCACCTCAATTGGGAAAGCACCTGGTACTCCAATATAGATAGGTGAACCATTGGGAATACTTAAAGTATTCTTATATCCAATACGTGGTTTAAACTTGTAAGATTTTTGTTTATTATTTTCAAACTTATATAAGTGAGGTAATACAAAAGTAGAACCTTCATATAAATCATAAGTTGGTAAATCATCATCATCTAAAGAAGCAGAATCAGTTTGTGAACCCAAGATAACAGGTGCAAAGAATGAACCAATAGATTTATTACCTTGTGATACAGTATTATCTGCAATTACTCTTTGAGTTCCGTATTGATAATTTGGGAATGTTTCTACTGATAATTTAGAGAATCTATCACTATCATCTGCATTCTTTAACAATATCTCTTTAGGCTGTTCTGCAACAGTATGAACTAATGCAGTTTTTTCTGCTACATTCCAAAACTCTGTCCAATCTTTTTTCTCTCCACTTGATACCCAATCATTGAAAGGTTCAATGTGAATTAAATTCTTTTGAATTGCATCAGGATATAATATCAAGTTAAATTGTTCAATCAATCCTTGAATAAAATCAATTGATTTAGTAGTTGCATCCCATTGTTGAGACATATTTACTGTAACTCCTTCTGTTGAAGATGGAGCCTTATTTACATTAAAGTAATTACTATAATTTAGAATGTTTAAGTTATTAGATGCTCCACTACCACCTGTATGTTCTATCTTAACTTGAACACCATAAGTTACACCTGCAGTATTTCCAAATTCCCAAGTTCCTTCTAAGGTTTGTAAAGGAGAACTTGATACCGTTAAATCTACTGAATTAAGAGTTTCAGTTCCACCAAAATTGTTTAACAATTGTAAGGTAACCTTTACATTAGCAGTAGCAGTTGCTGGGTTAGTAAAAGTTATTTGAGAACTAAATGAGTAATCCCCAATTATTGGAGTAGTGTATAGATAAGTTGAGGTATCGTAGTTATCACCAGGGTCTGATATCTCTGAATTGAATTGAACCAATGCAGTAGAAGCTCCACCACTTGGTGTAACACCTGCAACTAATTGGGTATCACTCTTTACTATTTGGATAGTATTAACACTTGAACCTGCAACTCCTAATCCTTCTTGTGATTTTGGTAGAACATATAATTTGTTAAAATCTTCTGTATCTAAAAACTCACTTGTATATGTAAATCCTACTTGTTCAAAGATAACATCTACCACATCTTTTAATTTGATTGCTGGTAGAAATTGTTTTGCTAACATTGGTGAGTTAGGATTATTTATTACACCATTAGCAGGATATCCATCACCTGGTCTGTAATCATTATTTAATTGAATCCTTGGTTGACCTGGAAATTGAGTTACATCATCAGTTCCATAATCAACAAGTGGATAAAATACAGACCCACTTAAAAGATTATCACTCCATGAATCTACAATAGAAGCAGAAGATATGATGTGTTCGTATTCAGACCAATCACCATCTTTTAATAATTTAGATGCCAATCTATCCTTGAATTGTATTACTGAATCAGATACTTGAACATTGTATTCTGTAAATCCATTCTTCTCACTTGTAATAACTTCTATAAGTTGTAATTGTCCTTGTAAGAGAGTTTCTCCATCTCTAATGATATATGCATCTACTGTATTGTAAAAACCTGGTATATCACTCACACCGATTTGATATGCGTGATTAAAGAACCTATTGTTTCTTTTAGTGCCGGGTAAAGTAAAAGTTTGAGAACCTATACCATAAAATTCACCTATTGATGTGTTCTCTACTGCTGACATGTTTATTCTCAATGGAATATTATCAGCAACATCTAAATCGTAGGTCTTTCCTTCAAATAAAACTCTTACTATTAATCCGTTCATTATATACTATATCTTTGGTTAGAGAACTTATATTCTATATCGTATTGGAATACTCTTTGGTTCTTAGGATTAGTTTTCCAAACATATGATGAGTTAGTTATATTAATTGGAACAAACTCAACATTTCCATTAGAGAATCCGTATTTCAATTTTGTATTGTTAATCTGTATAAACACGTTTGGTGATTCTATCAAATCCTTCACAAAGTATGCAGTATCATCAGTTAAAAATTGAGTAGAGATTACATACTTATCCATCGTCATACTTCTGTAATAATCTGTACCTCTATTCATCTGATTGTAAGTAGGAGTTGTATCAGACCATTGAATGAATGGTTTGGTAATTTCTTTTCTTTTTAAATCAGTAGTTTTTCTAACCGGTAGGTTTATACCATAATGGTCCCAAACTCCAAATGAATTTATAAATAAGAAATTAACTCTTTCGTAATTACAATCTTCTACTAAATTATATTTTGCAATCTTATCAGTATCATACTCAATTTCATATCGAACTGTATCATCCAAATCTCCTTGAGTGAATCCCATACTTAATAAGTTTTTCGGACCAGTTGGTATATAATTTAAAACTGAACCTGAATCACTTAAATCTAATACAGAAGATGTTATCAAGGTGTTACTACTATTATATAGTTTGTAGGTATATGGTGGAGCAATATCAGATGGGTCATAGATTCCCATGATTCCATAATCAGTCATAGTAACATTTCTGTTATCATCTTTTCTTTCAGAATAAAGACCTGAGTTAGGATAGTTCGTTAAAGTTGTTACAGAGGATGTAGGGTAGACATCTCCCCAATTCCATCCTACACCATTGTTTACATCTACGGTTCCTTGCCAGACACTTATAGGTGAGTTAGAACCTGTAATAGATGGGTCACCTGCTACATCGTTTCCATCATAAAGAGTTACATTTGATGTTAGTGAAGTTCCATATTCCTCACCGAAAAGAACTTCGAAATCTTTATACTCATCAGTTTTATCTAAACCAAATGAGCCACTTATAGTAAAGTAATCATATGACCATTCTAAATAATCATTCACAATACGTGCTACATCAAAGGTAGCAGTACTATTTGGATTAGGGTATTGTTTTATTCGTGTTAACAATTCACCACTCCCATTCTTTAAATCACACACATACTGATATTGTGGTTGGTTATATAAAGATGAGGTAACATTATACAATATGGGTGCATTTGCTACATTATACTTGGTGGGTTCAAAACTTATATTAATCGCCATTATACTTTTGCTCCGTTTTTCTTAAATATATCTATTATATCTTTATCTATATCTATCAACCCAGCATCTGATAATTCATCTTGTAGAGAACCCAAGGTTCTTTCTACTGCTGTTGTGATAAATGGTCTTGGTCTAAATCCTTTTTCTGCAATTGTTTTTCTTACAGGAAAAGGTAATGGACCTCCAATTACTTTTGAACGAAACTGACCAGGGTCATATAATGATTCTGGGTTTGAAGGTTGTTTAACTTTCGTTCCACTAACTCCACTATCTTGGTAGTATCCATAATCATCCATACGAATACTGAACTCACTTGTTCTTTCATCAAAGTTTACTTTAACCGAACGAGCAAGTTCACCTGTTTTCAATAAACGTTCTTGAAGAATACCATCTACTAATGCTTCTTCTAAAACTCGTGCAGTATTCTTTAAAACTTTGTTTACTTCCTCCATAGTTTCCTTAATTGGTAGAAGAGTTCTTTACCCGCAAGACCAAAGAACCCCCCTATTAAACCTAGCACCGATGTCATTAATATATCATTCAAACTTACTGTCATCAAAGAAGTGAAAATAAATCCACCTATAAACGAGATTTTATTATCCATATCCATTATGTTGGTATATTACAGTAAGATATTCCACTTGCCGTTGATTCTAAATTAATAGTTGCAACCCATCCACTTGCCTTATCTCCGAAGGCTTCTATTAGTGGAACAATGTTAGTAAAACTCATATCAAACTCATACTGAGCAGGACCATCTAAAATAAATCCATATACATCATATATACCTTGTTCAGTATTTGATAAGGATACTCTTCTATCGTGGTCTGATATCTTTGGAACATCTAATGAATATAATTCAAATGTAAGAGTTCTAACCCTACCATCTTGTCCAGAAAGACCTTGTGATGATAATGGTCTCATAAAAAGGAGAGGATATCCCCTATTTACTACTGCATCTAAATTATCAATTGAACCGAAACCGAAACCTTTGTAATATTGGTTTTGGGTTACTGCCAACTCAAATAAATTTACTATCTCTTGAAAGTTTATCATATTATTTTCTCCAACTCATTTGTTGTAATCGTTTTCTTTCGTTCATTTCTTTTTCTTTGTTAACCTCTTCTTCTAAACTTAACCAATTCAGAACTGTAATTAAATTAACATCAGTTACAGTTTTATCACCAGTTAATCTAAGGATGCCTCCTTCTTGAGCCAAGTGATGTAAGGTTGAGAACCATCCATAGTGTTCAGCAACTGAGAGAGTTCCTTCCTCTCCTTCTTCGTCAGATTCTTGACTGACTTCTGGAAAGAGGTTTGGAAATCTTTTGAGAGTTCCATCCCTACGAACAAAAAAAAATTATATGCACCCAATCCCATTGGTAACGGAAACTCCTTAAAGAGTTCTGCTCTCCACTCTCGTTTCTCTACATCGTAATCTTCTAATTCGTAGTATTTAAACAATGATTCTGCTTTACCTAAGGCATACTTCACATTACTTTTTATCTTCCATTCTAACCCATCAAACTTATTTGATTTAATTGGTCTGTATAAGATAGCAAGTAGTTCGTGCATGGAATCAACACCATTCTGTAATCTACTTTCCATATCAATGAACTCACCCACACTCATTTTGTGTATAGGTTGGAATCCATAAGTAGTGCCTTTCCACTCAAAGATTGGTAAGAAGATAGATTGTAAATCTTCTAATCTTTTGTTGAGGTCTTTATAGATTTGGAATACTGATGTTAAGGACCAGTTCTCTACTTCACTCTCATCTATGTTAGATACAGCAGAAACAATCCTAACTATTCTTTTAGTTTGAGTTAAGTGGTCAAGGGTTCCAAACTTTTGGTAATGACCTACTGTTAGAGTTTCTGGTATTTCTATCTTTAATTCTTTACTCATAATATTATCTTATACCATATTATATTTTTTATTAGGAGTTGGTATAAATGAAAAAACCCCCACCGAATTAACGATGAGGGTAAAGTTTGGCAAACTTTGTATTGTTAGTTATTTTTTAAGATTTAGAACTTGAATAAATCCTCGTAAAGTATCTGAACCATTATCAATAGCAGATTGTATTTGTTCCTTAGTAATCTCAGGTAATACTGCCAATCTACAAAAGGCATATCCTTCGAATAAACCTGTATCGTTGATATAAGGCGAGTTCATCACATACTTTGTCATATACATTGCTTTATCAACTGTTAATGTATTAACACGAGAACGATAATCGTTGTGTTTTTTGATTAACTCGTTAAGGGCAGTTAAACTACCACCTACTACTTCAACATCTATAATGTTGTAAATTATTTCTTTGTTTTGTAATGTTTCCATAATTGTAATCTTTTAAGGTTTATTGTTTTAATATAATTCTTGAATTAGAGTTTCGTATTTATTTATTCTCTCTAATAGTAATCTACTATGTGATTCATTTCCGTTAGGAACTAATGAACCTAATAACTCTTTGTCTGCTTGTGCAGCTCTTGTTAATGCTCCTTGAATTAATCTTACTTGTTGTTCTGTAATCTGTGACATAATTTTAAATTTAAGTGTGTTATGTGTTAATGTTTTTTCTTTACTAAGTAAAGATACGGAAATAAATCCGTATCTCCAAACTTAATATGTTAAAGTTTTGTTAAAGTTTATCATCGTAATATGAGTTAAACCTGCTAACCCACTCACCATACATTTTAATTTTTTCATTTAACACAGCTGATATAATAGGTTTTTCTGGTTGTGGACATGGTATTTCAATGCCGTCCTTTGTAAACCTTCTTGTAGTTGGAGTCCAAAAGTTGTAGTATTCTAACTCTTTTTTGAGAATTAATTCTTCATCTGTAAATTTAGGTAATTGATAACCTAATACATAATTTGCTCTTTTTGTACATTTTTCTACTTTTGTCATGATTTTAAATTTTAGTGTTTTATTATTGTCATTTGTGATAAGTAATCATTTGTAATGAATGCAGTTTTAACTTCTTCACATGTAAAAAGTGCCATCAATCTCAAAAAGAAATCA
>Ga0255773_10000956_pt1 | contig 30213 bp, 35 predicted proteins | sample 011ome_17_FD_179971 | JGI IMG/M metagenome (GOLD analysis project Ga0255773, IMG submission 179971) | Coastal salt marsh microbial communities from the Groves Creek Marsh, Skidaway Island, Georgia - 011502XT metaG (version 2) | ecosystem: Environmental > Aquatic > Marine > Intertidal zone >... | reverse complement strand
AAAAAGGCTTTATTCGAGCTGAAACTGTCTCTTATGATGATTTTATAAATAATAATGGATGGGTTGGTTCTAAAACTAATGGTAAAATGAGATTAGAAGGAAAAGATTATATAGTTAAGGATGGTGATGTATTAAACTTCCGTTTCAACACGTGACCATATTTTTTTCATACTGAAGTAAACCAACACAGTTAAAATAATTAAATACACTATAGCTTTAAATCCCATTTGATGTCTTGACTCCAAGTGGGGTTCTGCTGCCCACATTAAAAAAGCTGTAACATCTTTGGACATCTGAATTTCAGATGCCTCAGTACCATCATCATACTCAATAATTCCATCTGATAATGGTTTTGCCATTCTTATTTTATTTCCATACATGTATTTGTTATAATAGACACCATCATCTAAAGTTATGCCTTCAGGTGCTTCTTCATATCCTTGCAATAAAGAAAATATATAATCTGCTCCACCACTTCTTGCTTTAATTAAAACTGACATGTCTGGAGGATAAGCCCCACCATTAGCTGCTTGAGCAGCTTTGACATTTTCATACGGTTTGACAAATTTATCAGATAATTTTCCAGGTCTGGTAAACATTTCACCATCTGCATTTGGACCATCATTTACATCATAAGAAGCTGCAATAGCTTTTACTGCTTCTTCACTAAATTCAGGACCACCCTTTTCTGCTAAATTTCTAAAACTCACATATTTCATTGAATGACATGAGGCACAAACTTCCTTGTATACTTTATATCCTCTTTGAAGTTGAGCTCTGTCAAATTTTCCAAATAGGCCTTTGAATGTCCAATCTGTTTTCAAATAATCAACATTTTCTGCAGCATTGATCTGAAATGAGCTAGAAATAAAAATAATTAAAAAAAATATAGATCTTTTAAAATTTTTCATTTTAGTTATTTAAACTTTCCTCTTTATTTCTTGCTGTAGAAAGATTTGGGGAACCACCAAGAACTGGTTCGGTGATACTCAGTGGAACTGGCAAGGTTTTTTCCTTAAAGCCTAACACTGGTAAAATAACTAAAAAATGTAAAAAATAATAAGCTGTGGCAACTCTTGCAACTAGCAAATATAATCCCTCTGCCGGCATTGCTCCAACATATCCAAGTATTAATACGTCTGCTACTAGTATCCAGTAAAACTGTTTATACAAAGGTCTGAATACAGCTGATCTAATTTTAGATGTGTCTAGCCATGGTAATGCAGCTAATATTAAAATCGCTGACAACATCGCGACAACTCCTAAAAGTTTGTCGGGAACTGATCTTAAAATTGCATAAAAAGGTAATAAATACCACTCTGGTACAATATGAGCAGGTGTTACCATAGGATTTGCTTCAATATAATTATCAGCATGACCTAAGATATTAGGACTATAAAAAACAAAAAACGCGAAAACAATCATGAACATCAACAAAGCAAAACCGTCTTTAATGACTATATACGGGTGAAATGGGACAGTATCTTTTGATGGTTTTTTAATATCAATTCCAACCGGATTATTATTTCCTGGTACATGTAATGCCCAAATGTGAAGCACTACTAAACCTAAAATTAAAAAAGGTATCAAGTAATGTAATGTAAAAAATCTTGTTAAAGTTGGGTTGTCAACTGAATAACCACCCCACAACCATGTAACGATACCTTCACCAACTAAGGGAATTGCACTAAATAAATTTGTAATAACTGTTGCTCCCCAAAAACTCATTTGGCCCCATGGAAGAACATAGCCCATAAATGCTGCAGCCATCATTAATAGATAAATTACTATTCCAATAATCCAAATTATCTCTCTAGGTGCTTTGTATGAACCGTAAAATAAAGATCTAAAAATGTGAATATAAACTGCAAGAAAGAACATTGATGCACCATTTGCATGAATATATCTAATTAACCATCCATAATTTACGTCACGCATAATGTGTTCAACACTTTCAAATGCCATATCTGCATGAGCTATATAATGCATTGCTAAAGTTAAACCTGTAACAATTTGAGTGATTAGACAAAATGTAAGAATTCCTCCAAAAGTCCACCAATAGTTTAGATTTTTTGGAGTAGGATAATCAGTTAAATGATTTGCAAGAGTTAATAAAGGCAGTCTATCATTAAACCATTTTCCAACTTTTGATTTAGGTGTGTAATCATGATCACTCATAAATATTTTTATCCAATTTTAATTGTGTTAGAGTCAGTAAATTCGTATTGAGGAACTTCCATATTTAATGGGGCTGGGCCTTTTCTTATTCTTCCTGAAGTATCATAATGAGACCCGTGACATGGGCAAAACCAACCTTTATAATCACCCTTATCATTTAAAGGTACACATCCAAGGTGAGTACAAACACCAAGCATCACAAGCCATTCAGGGTCTTTTGCTCTATCCTCATCTTTTTCTGGATGTTTTAAATCTTCCATTTTTACAGCTCTAGCTTCTGCAATTTCCTCTTGCGTTCTTCTTCTTATGAATACTGGCTTACCTCTCCATAGTACTGTAATCGTATTTCCAGGCTTAACTGAACTTACATCTACTTCTGTGCTTGCTAAGGCTTTTACCGAAGCATCTGGATTCATTTGATCAATTAAAGGCCAAACTACAGCTCCAACTCCAACTGCTCCTACAGCATACGAAGCTGTAAACAAAAAATCTCTTCTTTCTGGTTTTTTATCTGACATCTATAAATTTTAAGTTAAAACTCATTTAATATATGATTTCTTATAATAAAAAAGTATTTTTTCTACTGAAAGAATGACACATTAACAATGAATCAAAGACCTAAAATAGCTTTATATGAACCAGATATTCCTCAAAACACAGCTGCCATCATCAGAACGTGTGCGTGTTTAGGTGCTAAACTCGAGATTATTGAGCCGTGTGGATTTTTATTTAGTGACAAAAGATTTAAAAGAGTTGTGATGGATTATATGGATGAAAAAACAATAGAATTTTATCAAAGTTCAGAGCATTTTTTTAATTCAAAAAAAAATGAAAGAATCATTTTAATGACCACTAAAGGTTCAATGAATTACTCAAAATTTAAATTTGAATTGAATGATACAATTTTATTTGGAAGAGAAAGTGCTGGTGTTCCTGATAAAATTCATGAAACGGTCAATCATAGACTAAAAATACCAATGATAAGTAACAAAAGGTCTTTAAATTTAGCATCATCCGTGGCTATAATATTGGCTGAAAGTTTAAAACAAACTAATTTAATATAAATGGACTTAGGCATTAAAAAAGACTTAACAAGTAATTGGTTTAAAACTCTTCAGGAGGCAATTTGTTATGACATTGCCAATCTTGAAGGCAATAAAATACAATTTACATCTAACACTTGGCAAAGAAGTAAAATTAAGGATGAAGGTGGTGGAGAATATAGAATTTTAAAAAATGGAAAAATTTTTGAAAAAGTTGGTGTAAATTTTTCTAAAGTATACGGAAAATTTCCAAAAGAATTTCAAAAAAATATTCCTGGTGCAGCTAAAGATCCAAGATTTTGGGCATCAGGTATTTCAGTTGTTATGCATATGAAAAATCCACATATTCCTGCAATGCATTTTAATACAAGATATATTTCTACGACTTATGAATGGTTTGGGGGAGGTATGGATGTAACACCTTGTATTGAAGATAAAAATGAAAAAAAAAATTTTCATTTAACTCTTAAGAAAATGTGTGATCGTCATAATAAAAATTATTATAAAAAGTATAAAAAATGGTGTGATGAATATTTCTATTTACCTCATAGAAAAGAAGCTAGAGGCATCGGTGGAATTTTTTTTGATTATAAAAAAGAAAATTTTGAAAAAGATTTCAAATTTGTTAGAGATGTTGGCGTAACATTTCAAATGTTATTTAATTCAATTATTGAAAAAAAAATAAAAAAAAAATGGACTAATAAAGATAAGGAAATACAATATATTAAAAGAGGAAGATATGCTGAGTTCAATCTCCTCTATGATAGAGGAACTAAATTTGGACTTCAAACAGGTGGGAATGTTGAGGCAATATTGATGTCATTACCACCTTTAGCAAAATGGAAATAAAATGGAAAAAGAACCTATTACCCTAAATGGACTTAATAAATTAAAAGAAGAATTAGTTTATTTAAAAGAGAAAAAAAGACCCGAAATTGTTGCGGCAATATCTGAAGCAAGGTCACATGGAGATTTGAAAGAAAATGCAGAGTATCATGCAGCCAAAGAAGAGCAATCGCACAATGAAGGAAGAATTAATGAAATTAATGATATCATAGCTAGAGCAAATGTAATCGATATAACCAAAATGACTAATGACGGAAAAGTAATTTTTGGTTCAACCGTTTATTTGGAAAATTTAGATACTAGGGAAAACATAAGTTATAAAATAGTAGGAAAAGATGAAGCTGATTTGAAACAAAAACTTATTTACTTTCAGTCACCTATTGGCAGAGGACTGATAGGAAAAAATAAGAATGACCTAGTAGAAATTAAAACTCCAGCAGGAGTTAAAAACTTTGAAATTAAGGATGTCAAATATATCTAGGACTTAACAATATTTTGGATTTGTTTTTCAGATATCTTAAAATTGTTATCGGCCCAAATTGCTTCAATTTTTTTTAGTTTTTCACCTAACCCTTTTCCCTCTGGTAAATTGTATTTTGACATTAATAAACTCGCTCCAATTGGTAAAGTGGGGATAGTTTTATTGCTATAAATTTCTATAAACTTCATTAGTTTTTTATCTACTTTTTTTGAATTAAAAAGATAAAAATTAATTACATCAATAACTGATTGTTTGCCTTGAAAGTAAAATAATTTATTTAAATTTTTTTCTGTAAAAAATTTAATAGTAATTTTTTCTTTATAAAAATTGTTTAAAAATTTTAGTCTTTTTTGATCTTTTTTTGATAATTTAAATTTATATAAAAAATAATCTGTATTATCCGTTTCATCACTTACCAATAGCGAGAGAATAAAAATAAAATCACTTTTAGAGAAATTTTTTTTTATATAGAGATTTGGGTTTTTAAAAATATGAAATTTTTTAAATTGTGGAAATATAAGCTGAATTATTTCAAGGCAATCTTGATCTTGTAATAATTTTTGAAAATTAGCTAAAGTTGTTAATTTTTTAAACTCATCAAGCAATCTTTCTGAAGATAAATTAACAACACCCTGCAAATTTCTTCTTATGATTTTAATAATTTTTAAATCATGAGTTTTTTTTGAATAACTGAGGTAAAATCTTATATATCTAAGTATTCTTAAGTAATCTTCTTTAATTCTATTTTCAGCATCACCTATGAAACTTATAACTCCATCTTCAAGATCTTTTTTTCCATTGAATGGGTCAAAGATATTTCCTTCTCTATCAGCATAGATCGCATTTATTGTAAAATCTCTTCTTGATGCATCTTCTTTCCAATCTAAAGAAAATTCTACTTTCGCATGACGCCCATCAGTCAAAATATCTTTTCTTAAAGAAGTTATCTCAAATTTTTTATTATCAATTACTGCAGTTATGGTTCCATGTTCAATCCCACTTTCATAATAATTGATATTATTACTCTTTAATGCGCTACAAACCTCATCTGGTTTTAAATTGGTTGCTAAATCTATGTCGTCAATTGTTTCTTTATTAATAATTTTACGAATACAGCCACCAACATATCTAATTTCACTATTTTCAGAAAAATTATTTATTATTGAAAAAACTTTTTTTAAAGAAACGTCCTCACTAAGTTCTAAAATCTTAGAGGAAATATAATTTTGATTTTTTGATCTAAAAAAAAGTTTATTTAAAAAATTATTCATATTTGGCTGGGGCTCTAGGATTCGAACCTAGGATGCAGGTACCAAAAACCCGTGCCTTACCGCTTGGCTAAGCCCCAATATTAGTTTCGTATAGCACAAAAAAATAAAATTTATATAGTTTTTGAGGATATACACCAGTAATTTTTAAATTTTTTACTAAAAATTATTTTTGCTTTTTCACAAGCTTTTTTTGAGGAATAATAAGCTACAATTGCAGATCCGGATCCAGTCATTCTGGTAAAAATAGGATTACATTTTTCAGATATAAATCTTTTGATTAATTTTAATTTTGGATATTTTTTAAAAGCTACATTTTCTAAATCATTATTTAAATTTTTTAAATAATTTATATCAAACATTTTCTTTTGAGCCCTATCAAATTGTGATTTTGTAAATTTTTTAACACCAGAGTAGATATCTTTAGTAGAACATCCAAAATTAGGTTTAACAACTAGTGTAAAAATTTTTTTACAATTTTTATATCTTTTAATTAAATTTTTTGAGTTTAAAATTGTATTACATTTATTAATTCCCAAAATAACATCTGAACCTATTAATTTAGTAATTTCCAACAACTGTTTTTGATTAATTTTAATCATTCTTTTATCAATAAAATATTTTAAGATAGTTGCAGCATTCATTGAGCCTCCTCCTAAGCCTGCTTTATGAGGAATATTTTTCTCTATACGTATCTTAAATTTTTCATTTTTTAAAATTTTTTTATCTTCAAGTACCTTGAGTAAATTAGAAATAGTATTTTTTTTATTAATCCCATTACAAAACATTCCATTGAATTCAATTTGATGTTTGTCTGAATTAATTTTTTTAATATAAATTAAATCATTTAAATCTATGAAAGCTATTAGACTTTCAATTTTGTGTAAATTGGAAGTTTTTTTAATAACATTAAGGGCTAGATTAATTTTAGCAAAAGATTTTAATATCTTAAATGCCATTTCTATGAGTTACTCATACCTTGACTAAGTTTAATACTAATTTTTTTTTTCATATCAGCATCCGTATCTTCGAAATTTAAAACACTATTCCAAAAATATCTTGCTTGAATTTTTCTATCTAATTTCCACAACACGTCCCCATAATGATCATTAACTGTTGGATCGTCTGGCATTAATTCTACTGCTTCTCTAAGAAGTGGCTCTGCTTTTGAATAATCATCAGTTAAATAATATGCCCATCCAATTGAGTCGATTATGTATGGATCATTTCTTTTTGAAGCATAGGCTCTTTCGAGCATCTCTATTGCTTCAGATATTTTAAAATTTCTTTCAAGCCATGAATAAGCAAGATAATTTAGAGTGTAAGCATCATCTGGATTAATTTTCAAAGCTTCTAACAAATCTTGATCTGAGCTTACATAATCACCTAATCTTTCATAACTACCCCCTCTTCTATATAAAAGATCAGACATTACATCAGAATTGGGATCTAAAGACTCCATAACTGTAGTGTAATATTTAATGGCAGACTCATACTCTTTTAAATTTTTATTAAAATCACCCATTTCAAATACAAATTTGATATTTGGATTTTTAATTTTTGTAAATTTTTCATTTATATGATTTAGAGCTTGTTTTTCTTTACCTTGTTTTATTAAAATTTGAGCTTCTTTTTTTATTCTAAACCAATAATAAAATTGATATTTTTCCTCAAAATTTTTTAGAATATTCTTGGCATTATCAAAATCATTATTTAAATAATAGTTTTCAGCAACTAAAGATAAATTGAATTTAAATTTAGGATTTAAATAGTTAGATAAGTTAAGATAAATATTTGAATTTTGAAAATCATTCTGTGAAGAATATAAATTTGAAATCAAAAATAAAAACTCACCGACTAAGTCATTAGAATTTTTACAAGAAAAAATTTTTTCAAATTCATCGAAATTTTTATTTTCAATCCACAATTTTGTTTGACTAAGTAAAATTGGTGTGTTGATAATATTTAAATCACTAGCAATATTTTCTGCTTCTTTAAAATTGCCAATCGAAATCAAATAATTTAAATAAAAATGTATATACCTTGAATAATCTCCATCACTGTTATTAATTAAATTAAAAAAAAGGGAACCTGTTTTTTCATCATTTAAATAACATCTTTGAAATATTTCAGAGATATATGTTAAATTACCATAATTTTTTTTTTGAGATTGTATTTTGCCCTCTTTAAAAACATAAACAAACTGTTTTAGAGTTTCAAAAATTACTAATTTAAAACCATCGTTGTTAGCGAATGGTAATGATTTATCTAGATAGCGATCGACTTGATCAAAATTATTTTTTTTTAGACTATCTAAAGCTAATAAAATATAAGCCTCGAAAAACTTTGAATTATCCTGATTTTCATTTTTCTTAATTATATTAATTGCTTGCGCAACATTGTTATCTAAAATCATTGAATTTGCATATCTTTGCAAAAATAGATCATGATCATTAATTAAACCCTTCGAGGATTTAAAAAAATTAAAAGCTTCTGAAATATTTTTATTTTCAAAGGCAACGATACCGGAAAAATAATTGGATAAATCCTCTCTATCAAAATCATCAAAACTATTACTTTTAGAAAATACTGAGGTCTGGTAGGATAATAAAAGAATAATTATTAATCTTAAAATTTTAAAGTACATATAATCATTCTATGACTAAAAAAATGATAAATCAAAATTCAAAATATAAAAAGGAATTAATTAATACAGTTGAATCAAAATTTATTTTCAGTAGCAGCCCCTTAAATCGATTTAAAGTTATTGAAAATCCAAAAAATAATCAAATTTTGGATAAAAAAGAACAGATAATTCAATTAAGAAATAAACTCAATTCAATTGAGGATTGTGTACTTAAACAAAATTCTAAAAATTTAATTTTAGGTGATGGTAACTTAAATAGTTCAATTATGTTAATTGGTGAGGCCCCGGGACCTGAAGAGGACACATCAGGAAAGTCTTTCAAAGGCGAAACAGGTGATCTTCTCGACAAGATGCTAGGTGCAATAAATATCCAACGACAGAATATTTATTTAAGTTATGCAATTAATTTTAGACCTCCTGAAGATAGGAAGCCTACCTCTCAAGAAATTAAAAGGTATTCTAGATATGTAAAAGAGCATATTTCAATCATAGATCCTAAAATAGTTATATTAATGGGAAGCACTGCTATGGAAGCAGTTACTAGTATAACTAATAAAATTTCATCAGAAAGAGGAAATTGGAAAGAAATAATTATTGAAAACAAAACCTACCCATTAATTATAACTTTTAATCCTTCATATTTAATTAGATTTCCTGAAAATAAAAAACATTCATGGGAGGATTTAAAAAAATTAAGAAAAAAAATCGAAGATTTAAAATTAAAAATCTAAATGAAAATCATAGCTGGTGTTGATGAAGTTGGGAGGGGAAGCTTAATAGGTCCTGTATATGCTGCTGCTGTAATCCTAAAAAAATCTATTAAAATAAAATTTTTAAAAGATTCAAAGTTAGTTGCCAAAAATAAAAGAAAACTATTATCTAATTACATCAAAAAAAATTCTATTTGGGCGATTGGTAAAGCTTCTGTCAAAGAGATAGACGAGATAAATATATTGCAAGCAAGTTTACTTGCAATGAAAAGAGCAATTAAAAAACTTAAAAAAAAACCATCTCATATTTTGATTGATGGAAATAAAATTCCTGATTTAAAAAATTATAAATTAAAAGCTGTGATTAAGGGTGATCAAAAAATACCTTCCATATCCGCTGCGTCAATAATTGCTAAAGTTTCTAGAGATAGATTTATAACTAGACTGGCAAAAAATAATAAAGGATATGGTTGGGATCAAAATTTTGGCTATGGAACCAAACAACATTTAAGAGCAATCAAAAAATATGGTGTTAATAAACATCATAGAAAAACTTTTTATCCTGTATCAGTATTGAAGACACACAATATATAGTTGTCATCTTCTTATTAAACACAAATCGAATCCAAATAATTCAATCCTAGGTTGACCGCAGAATCCATCTGGAGTCTAATTAATTTTTACAAATGATTACTGAATTTAAAAATAAAATTATTAATGGAGACAGTCTCCAAGAATTAAAAAAAATTCCAAGTGAAACTTTTGATCTAATTTTTGCAGATCCACCATACAATTTACAATTAAAAGGTGAGCTAACTAGACCTGACAGATCTAAAGTCAGTGCTGTAAATGATAAGTGGGATCAATTCGAAAATTTTAAAAAATATGATGAATTTACATATCAATGGTTAACAGAATGTAAAAGAATTCTAAAAAAAGATGGAGCTATTTGGGTTATTGGAAGTTACCATAATATATTTAGGGTTGGAACAGCAATACAAAATCTTGGTTTTTGGATTCTAAACGACGTTATTTGGAACAAAAATAATCCCATGCCTAATTTTAGAGGTACACGTTTTACCAATGCGCACGAAACTTTAATTTGGGCATCAAAAAGTGAAAAATCAAAATACACTTTCAATTACCAATCTTTAAAATGTTTAAATGATGATCTTCAAATGAGATCCAATTGGAATTTACCAATTTGTAATGGAGCAGAAAGGCTTAAAAAAAATGGTAAAAAAATACATTCAACTCAAAAACCAGAGTCTCTACTTCATAGAGTATTATTAGCATCATCGAATAAAGGGGATATGATCTTAGATCCATTTCTGGGCTCTGGAACTACAGTAACAGTTGCAAAAAAATTAGGTAGAAATTATTTTGGAATAGAAAAAGAAAAAGCTTATTTTAAAGCTGCAGAACAAAGACTTAAAAATACAAAACCTATTGAAGATGATTTTTTAGATACTCTTAAAAATAATAGATCTAAACCAAGAATACCTTTCGGTTCTCTTGTCGAGCTTGGAATAATTAAGCCAGGCACTAACATATTTGATAATAAGAAAAAAATTTCCGCAAGAATTATGGCGGATGGCAGTATTAAGCATGAACAAACTGAAGGGTCTATTCATAAAGTTGCGGCAACAATTTTAGGTGCTGAAAGTTGTAATGGTTGGACATATTGGCACTGCGATATTAATGGAAGAATGCATCCAATCGATTATCTAAGACAAAGATTAGTTTCAAATAATTAATTCTTATAAATTTTTCCTAAATAATTTTCTAAAAATTTCTTATTTTTTGTTAATATCTTCAAACTTATATCTCTAAAAAAAACTATAAAAGGATTGGATGCATGAAAAGCAAAATGATTTAATTTTGATCTATTATTAATCATTTTTACTTTTGCTACTCTGTAATCATAAAAATGATTTTTATTGTTTATAATATTGTCAAATAATTCTGATGCACTCTCAATGGATTGTGATGCTCCTTGAGCAAATGAAGGAGGGAAAGCAAAAAATGCATCTCCTAATAAAAAAATATTCTTACCTGGTTTTAAATAACCTTTGCTAACAAAAACTGGAAAGTATTTAATGTTATCCATATTATCTAGAATAGCTGTTGGAAGTATATTTCGTAATTTGTCTTTTATCCCCTGAATGAAAGGTTTTTCTTTAAAAAGGCTGTAATTGTCCAGCTCATTTGCAGTAAGATGATGTTCTAAAACTCCTATAAAATTTAATTCTTCATTCTCTTGATTGACTGGATAAATGACATAATGAAAATTATGACCCATAAATAAAGAAATATTATTTAAATTTAAGTTTTGAACTTTATTTCTTTGAATATTAGCCCTGATTGCAATCGAATTATTATAGATAGGTTTAATTCTGTTATTAGATATTAATGATTTACCTTTTGAGAAAACACCATCAGAAATAATTAAATAATCACAAATTACTCTTACATTTTTATTAAAAGTTAAATGTATTTGATCATTATTTTTTGTAATTTTTTCAATATTATGATCATATTTAATTATATCATCGTTTAATCTATATTTTAAAAATTCAACTAATTTAGATCTTTTTATTGTTGTATACTTGCAATCTTCAGAATTAAATTCCGAAATATTTAGATCACATATTTTGTTTTCTTTTTTAATTTTATAAAAATCAATTTTCTCAGGGTTAAATTTATCCTTGATTTCTAAAGTATTAAATCCAATTTTATTAAGAAGTTTAATACTGTTAATTGATAACTGTACTCCATATCCTTCATCTAAATTTATTAAAGTATTTTTTTCATAAATTGTTATTTGATAATCAGGATATTTTTTAAATAAGTTTGCAATAAATAAACCTGAAATTCCTGCTCCTATTATTGCTATTTTCTTCATTTATGTTTTTCCAAATATTTAAAAATTTTTTTTGTAAAAGTTGGTAAAGTATAATTTTTTAATTTTTTTGGATCTATCCAATTAGAAAAAGGCATTGGTTTTATTATCTTATCATTTTGGATTTTAATATTCATATTCATATTAGACATTTTAAAATTTAGATTTTGATTAAAATTTTTAGGCTTAATTAATTCCTGCATAGGAAAAATACTTAGATTTTTCAAGAAATTAAACTTTAAATTTTTAATTAATAAATATTTATTATTTTTTTTATAAACTTTTAGTAAAAAATATTTATCTTTTTTGTTTTTTTTTATTTTCGATAAAACAAAATCTTTTTTGATAAAAGATTTACAGGTTTTTGAAATTGGACATTTTTCACATACTGGGTTATTGGGTTTGCAGACAAGAGCACCTAATTCCATTAAGGCTTGGGCATAATCACTAGATCTACTTGAAGTTCCTAAAACTTTTTTACTTTTAATTAAATTTTTTTTTTGAATTTGACTTTCACTCTTTAAATATAAATATCTTTTCAAAACTCTCTCAATATTACCATCTAGTGGTATAATAGGTTTATTGAATGCAATGGCTGATATAGCACTTGCAGTGTAATCCCCAATACCTGGTAGAGATTTTAAATCTAAAAAATTATTAGGTATTTTTTTTTTATAACTTTTAATTATGACCTGGGCAGTTTTTTTTAAATTTTTAACTCTTGAATAATAACCAAGTCCTTCCCAAAGTTTAATTAGTTTTCCATCATCATAACTAGCCAAAGTTTCTAGATCAGGTATATTTTTAATAAATCTATTAAAATAAGGTATAACTGTTGCAACTTGAGTTTGTTGCAGCATGAATTCACTCACTAAAGTGTAATATTGTTTTTTTTTTGAAGATGTTCTACTTCGCCAAGGTAAGGATCTCTTATGAATATCATACCAATTAAGTATTTTATTTGTTATTATTGTTTCTTTCATATGCCTTTAAAAAATAATACTAAGCACAGAAACTTTACCATACAAGGATTAAGATCATTCAAAGACACTTTGCCAAAAAATATAAAAAAAATAATAAATAAAAAAGGTCATATATATTCTGAGACATTAAATAACTGGAAATACATTGTGGGGAGTGAGTTGTTTGCCGTATGCTATCCAAAATCATTTAAAAACTCTAACAGGTTTGGGGTAAGCACGTTACAAGTAATGGTTAAAAGAGGGCATGAGGTTGATCTCGAATATTCAAAAAAAGAGATAATTGATAAAATGAATAGTTTTTTTGGTTACTCTGTAGTCGAAAAACTAAAATTTATAAGTTTTGATAATGAACAAATCAAATTAAATAAAGAGAATAATGAAGATCAAAGCGTGACAATAAATAAATTTCAAAATAAGATTAATGCTGTAAAGAACGAAAAAATTAAAAAATCTCTAATTGAACTAACAAAGGTTTTTAAAGAAAAATGAAAAAACTCATAACAATACTCTTAATATTATTTTATCCAGTTATAAAAAGTAATGCTGAAGATAAAAATATCAACAGAATGCTAGTTGGTAACCCTGATGCAAAAATAACAATTATTGCTTATGAGTCTTTAACCTGCAGTCACTGTGCAAATTTTCATAAAGACGTATATCCACAATTAAAAAAAGATTTTTTGGATACCGGGCTAGCAAAAATTGAATTTCGACATTTTCCTTTAGATTTAGCGGCTTTTAATGCTTCAAAGATTGCTCAGTGTAGAAATGATGGTGAGACAGAAATCTATAATAGCTTATTTGCAAATCAGCAAAAATGGGTAAAGGGCAGTTCGGTAGAAGAAGCAAACAAAAATTTGCAAAAATTTCTAACTGACGAAGGTTTTAATGTAGAATTTGAAAAATGTATCTCAGATAAACAAATTGAAGATTTCGTTTTAAATGATCGAATCGAAGGAGTAAAAAACTACAATGTTAATGCTACTCCTACGATCATTATTAACAATAAAAAGTTTGAAAAATCACTTAATTATAAAAATTTGAAAAAAACTCTAGAAAAGCTGATATAAGTTAGCTCATGGAGTTTAAAAAAATCCAACTTAATGGATTTAAATCTTTTGCTGAAAAAACCAATTTCTTAATTGAGGATGGCCTAACAGGTATTGTTGGACCAAATGGATGTGGAAAATCAAATATTGTAGAGTCATTACGTTGGGTGATGGGTGAAACTTCTGCAAAAAGTATGCGTGGCTCTGGTATGGAAGATGTAATTTTTTCAGGAACTTCAAACAAGGCCTCAAAAAATATAGCTGAAGTATCAATAAGTGTAGCCAATGAAAATAATGAAGGGCCATTACAATATCGAGAATTTAAAGAAATAAATGTAAGAAGAAAAATTGAAAAAGATAAAGGTTCAAAATTTTATATAAATGACAAAGAAGTAAGAGCAAGAGATGCTCAAATGTTTTTTGCAGACTTATCAACTGGAGCTCATTCCCCTTCAATGATCAGTCAAGGAAGAATTGGTGCATTAGTCACCGCAAAACCAACTGATAGACGAGCAATTTTAGAAGAGGCTGCGGGAATATCTGGTTTGCATGTAAGAAGACATGAGGCAGAATTGAGATTGGGAGCTGCTGAAAACAATTTAAAAAGAGCAGATGAACTTAGAAGACAACAAGAAAAACAATTAGCTAATCTTCAAAAACAAGCTGAAGAAGCAACAAAATATAAAATGATTTCTGAAGAAATTAAAAAAATTGAAGCAGGACTATATTATTTAAAACTTATTGAGATTGATAATGAAATTAGGGTTGAAAACGAAATTAACAATGAAGCTGAGGGAGAAGTAGCAGGTTATAATAATAAAATTGCAGAGCTTGAAAAGTTAATAAAACAGGAAACAGATAAAGTTTCACCATTAAGATCTAAAAATATAGAAAATTTATCTAAAATACAAAGGCTTAATCTAGAATTGCAAGGATTAGATGAGGAAAATACTAGAACCCAGACTGAAATAGAAACATTAAAGATATCTCTTCAAACTATTGAGGAAGATATCACAAGAGAACGAGGCATAATAATTGATGCAAATTCAAATGAAAAAAGGCTTAAGGAAGAAAAAAATGAATTAATTGAAACAGATTCAAAATACTTTGAAACAGAAAGACTATCCAACGAAGATCTTGAGAGAGCAAAAAAAGCCTTAAGTGATGAGCAAAAATCTGTTGATGAAGTTGTTAATAATTTAGCTGATGGAGCTATTAATATCAGCATTGGGCCAATTAAAAACGTAAAAAATACAATAATAAAAATTAAAGAATTAATCGAAGCAAACGAACTAAACCAAGCAAGTGCATTACTTGACAGATGCACTATGGAGCTCGAAAGTTTTTTAAATGAATTAAAAAATGATAGAAATAGAAATGAATTACTAAGCGTCAATGAAAAGAGTCAAAGTATAAAAGTACTTCAAGAGAAATATGCAGATTCATATAGTAAAAACCAATCAATAAAAAATGAGTCTATCAAAAGAAATCAAAGAATAAAAACTATCGAAACTGAAATCGACAGTTGGAGAAATCTATTAACTAATTCTGAAAAAATGGTTGCAGAATTAACAGAAAGAAAAAATAAACTTAGTTCTCAATTAAACAAACTAGATAATCAGCCCAAGCTTCAAGCTGAAAAAAAAGGTCAAATATCTGAGAGCTTAAGAATTTCGGAAAAAGAAAAAATTGAAAATGAAAAAATTATATTTGAAACAGATGAAAAAATAGAAAATTTAAGATCACAGTTAAATGAAATACAAGAACAATCTATTCAAATTAGAGAGCGAAAAGCAAGTTCAGGAGCTACAATTGATGGGCTTAAAAAAAGAAAAGGTGATTTGCTTGATAGAATTGACTCAGAATTGGATTTAACAGAAGATAATATTCTTGAAAACTCAAATTTAAATGGCGTGGAAGATCTACCAGATGCGGTAATACAAGAAGATTTATTGGATAAAAAAAAACAAGAAAGAGAAAAATTGGGATCTGTCAATTTAAGAGCTGATGAAGAGACAAGTAAATATGAAATTGAAATAAAAAAAATGGAACAAGACAGAATGGACTTGGTTACAGCAATTGTTAAATTAAAAGAAAGTATTAATGAGTTAAATCAAAAAGGTAGGGAGAGATTAATCGAGGCATTTGAGAGGGTAAATAGAAAATTTAATGAAGTTTACACTAAACTTTTTAATGGTGGAAATGCTAAACTTGAACTTGTAGACTCTGATGACCCACTTGAGGCCGGATTAGAGATGTTAGTTAGTCCTCCAGGTAAAAGATTACAATCTATAACTCTATTATCAGGGGGAGAGCAAGCACTAACAGCGCTATCTCTTATTTTTGCAGTTTTTTTATCAAACCCATCACCTATTTGTGTTTTAGATGAAGTTGATGCTCCTTTAGATGATGCTAATGTAACTAGATTTTGTAATCTTCTGGAAGAACTGACTAAAATAACAAACACTAAATTTATAATTGTGACCCACCACGCTCTAACTATGTCTAAAATGAATAGACTTTATGGGGTCACAATGCCTGAAAAAGGAATAAGTCAGCTTGTAGCTGTTGATTTACAAAAAGCTGAAAGTATGGTTGCATAGACCAAAATAATGTCGAAAGATCCGTTTAAAACTCGCTTAGAGATTGCAAAAAACAAGGTGTCTAAGCGGCAATTATTTAATAAAAATGAGAATTCTTCATCATTTGGGACTGCTTTTAAGTTAAGTACAGAATTAGTTTCCGCAGTTGTTGTTGGGACAATTATTGGGTTTATTTTAGACACGACCTTTGATACTAAGCCCTGGTTAATATTAATATTTTTTTTTGTTGGTGTGGTTGCTGGGATAATGAATGTGATCAGATCTGCAAAAAATATGCAAAAATAGATTTAAAATATGGCTACAAACCCAATGAACCAATTCGAAGTTTATAGAATTGGTCCAGAGATTAAATTAGGAGCTTTCGATATATCCTTTACAAATGCAAGTTTGTTTATGGTTATAAGTTCTTTAGCTATTTTAATAATTTTTAACCTTGGATCAAAAAAAAATTCTATTTTACCAAATAAGTTACAGTTACTAGCCGAGCTTAGTTATACGTTTGTATCAAAAATGATTAGCGATACAGCTGGTTCAAAAGCGAAACCATATTTCGCATTTATTTTTTCACTTTTCATGTTTGTTTTATTTTGCAACATGTTCGGAATGATACCTTATACCTTCACGGTCACTAGCCATATAATTGTAACATTTGTTTTAGCAGCATTTATTTTTATTGGGGTAACAATAATTGGTTTTATGAAACATGGTGTGGGATATTTAAAATTATTTGTGCCAAGTGGAGTACCTGCTGTACTACTACCACTTATTGTAGTAATCGAAATAATTTCTTACTTAAGTAGACCGATAAGTTTATCAGTAAGATTATTTGCAAATATGATGGCAGGTCACACAATGATGAAAGTTTTCGGAGGCTTTGTTATAAGTCTTGGAATAGTTGGTGGATGGCTTCCACTGAGTTTTTCAGTTGCACTGACTGGCTTGGAGATCTTAGTTGCTTTTCTTCAAGCATACGTTTTTGCAATTTTAACATGTATCTATTTAAATGATGCATTAAATTTACACCATTAATTAACATAGGAGGATATAATGGAATTAGAAGCAGCAAAAATGATCGGAGCAGGTCTAGCGGCAATAGCATTAGCTGGTGCCGGTGTTGGTATCGGAATAATTTTTGGTAATTATTTATCAGGAGCTATGAGAAACCCTTCTGCAGCACAAAAACAATTCCCAAATTTGCTTTTAGGATTTGCATTAGCTGAAGCAACAGGATTGTTTGGATTAGTTGTAGCATTAATTATTTTATTTGCGTTTTAAATTAAATGATTAAAAAAATAATTTTTCAGTCTTTATTTTTTAGCTTCTTTTTATTCAAAGAAGCTTTTACGGCTGAAAGCGGTGGCATGCCTCAATTAAATCCTGAATTTTGGATTTCACAAATATTCTGGTTATCAATAACTTTTGGTATATTATATTTTGCTTTGGCAAAATTGATACTTCCAAAAATTAGCAATAATTTAGAGTCTAGAAAATCTCAAATACTTGAGAACATTGAGGCTGCAGAGAGACAGAGAGAAGAGAGTGAAAATAAAATAAAAGAGTTCAATGACATCATTTTAAAGGCAAAAGTTGAATCAAAAAATATCTTCAATCAAGCAAGGGAGAAAGCAATAAAAGACATAAATGCTAAAAGAGAAGTATTAGATAAGCAAATAGATGAAGAGATCCAAAAAGCGGAAGAAGAAATCAAGGTTTTAAAAGAGGGAGCTCCTGACAAAATAAACAAAATTGCGATTGAAACTTCTTCTGAGCTAATCCGAAAACTTATTGGAGCAGAGGTGAATAGCAGCAGTATTTCAGCAATAGTTGATGATTTATCGAGAAGAGGTGGAAATAAATATTATGGCAATTGATGCAACTTTCTGGGTAGCTATATCCTTCATTATTTTTTTTGGTGGATTAATTTATTTAAAAATTCCTCAAAAAGTTAATGAACTTTTAAATAAATTAATTTTAGATATAAAAAATGAAATCGATGAAAGTGAAAAACTAAGATCCGAAGCAAAAAATTTATTAGATAATGCTCAAAACAAGCTAGATACAGCTGAAAAAGTTAGTAATGAAATTCTTGAGGAAGCAAAAAAAGAAAGTGATAAATTAATAATTGAAATGAATGATAAATTTCATAAGTCATCTGAAATTAAAAAGAATCTAGCAGAAAATAAAATTGATCAAATGAAAGATGCAGCAATAAAAGAAATTAAAGATGCTTCAATTAAGATTGCTGTAGACTCTGTTAAAAAAATTATTACCACTTCGGTTGATGCTTCAAAATTAGACAGTCTATTTCAAAAAAATCTTGAAGAAACTAAAGAGCAATTAAAAAAAATTAACTCATAATCCCCTTACAATTTTTCAAAAAAACTATAGATTGTAAAAATGAATTCTATAGTAATTGGCTCTGGATTTGGTGGTATTGCTGCTGCATTACGATTAAAAGCTAAAAATCATAAAGTTACACTAATTGAAAAACATCCTGATCTAGGAGGTAGAGCAAGAATATTCAAAAAAAATGGATTTACTTTTGATGCAGGACCTACAGTCATAACTGCACCTTATCTAATTAATGAACTATTTGAATTATTTAATAAAAGAGCTCAAGATTATATAGAACTTAAACCATTGGATATTTGGTATCGATTTGTTTTTGAAGATGGGTCAAAATTTGATTATTCCGGAAATGAAAATGAAATGAAACTTCAGATCAGTCAAATACAAGAAGAAGATGTTAAAGGATATGAAGAATTAGTAAAATTTACTAAAAAAATTTTTGATGTTGGTTTTTTAGAGCTTGCTGACATCCCTTTTAATAATCCAATAACTATGTTGAAACAATTACCCTCGTTATTGAAACTTAAAAGTTATAAATCCGTATACGCATTAGTATCATCTTATATTAAAAATGAAAAATTAAGACGTATGTTGAGTATGCATCCACTTTTAGTAGGGGGTAATCCTTTTACCACTACTTCAATTTATGGGTTAATTCTGTATTTAGAAAAAAAATGGGGTATTCATTATTCAATGGGTGGAACTGGGAATATAATCAATGGACTTGAAAAGTTGATGAATGAAGTTGGAATAAATATTATCAAAGGCAAAGAAGTGAAAAAAATATTAACATCTAAAAATATTATCAATGGAATTGAGCTTGATAATAATGAAATAATAGATGCAAATAATGTGGTCTGTAATGCTGATCCTCCAGCAGTATATGAAAAATTACTAGACAATAAAAATTATAGTCCCCTATTCAAATGGAAAACGAAAAGAATGGAATATTCTATGGGTTTATTTGTTTATTACTTTGGTACAAAAAAAAAATATGAAAATATCAAACATCACACTATTAAATTTGGTGATAAATACAAAGAACATCTAGATGATATATTTAATAATAAAAAACTAAACAACGATATAAGTTATTATCTTCATCGACCAACAGCTACAGATACTTCTATGGCTCCTGAAGGGCATGACTGTTTTTATGTTTTGGTTCCAGTTCCAAATAATCAATCAAAAATTGATTGGGTTTCTGAAGGTGAAAAAATTAAAAATCTTGTAATTGATAAAATGGAAACACATCTAATGCCAAATCTAAGAAGTAACATTGTAGAAGAATTTTACTTAACGCCTGATTATTTTGAAAAAGAACTAAATACTAAATATGGCTCAGGATTCTCAATCCAGCCAAAATTTACTCAATCTGCTTATTTTAGATTTCACAATAAATCAGAAATTTATAATGGACTATACTTCGTGGGTGCTGGAAGTCATCCTGGTGCTGGAGTGCCTGGAGTACTTTCATCTGCAAAAGTTCTTGATAAATTATTATAATGTTAACCAAAAATTATCTTTCAACATACGCAAAATCATTTAATTGGGCAGGATTTTTTTTACCAAAAAAGACATACGTAAAATGTTCAGCCTTATATGACTTTTGCAGAACAGTAGATAACATAGCTGATGAAAACAGTTCTCTTGTGACTAAAAAAAATAATTTTTTAAAATTTAAATCTGAATTTAATAATAAAAATTTTGCTAATCCTGTTATTGGCAATATGTGGAAATTAATTGATGAATTTAAAATTTCTTTAATAATTATAAATGACTTATTCGATGGAATAGAAAGTGATATTAAAGAAAAAGTAGTTTTAGATAATAAAAAAGACTTATTGATTTATTCATATCGAGTGGCGGGCACAGTAGGTTTAATGATGGCTAAAGTCTTAAAAGTAAAAAATAAAGATGCCTTAAAATCAGCTATAAACCTTGGTATTGCAATGCAGCTCACAAATATTTGTAGAGATGTAGTTGAAGATAAGATGAATAATAGATTTTATATAGTTGAGGATTTTGATGTTATTAAATCAACTATAAATTTATCAAATATTTTTTATGATATTTCTTTTTGGGCCATAAAAGAAATTCCACTTTCATTTCGATTTTCAATACTTGTGGCTCGTAGAGTTTATAAACGAATTGGTCACAAAATCTCAAAAAAAAATAATTTAGCTGAGTATCAATCTGCTAAAAAAATTTATGTGACCAAAATAGAAAAAATTTATGAAACTATAATGTCAATTATTGATTTATTGAAACTTAACTTTGTTAAAAAAAAAAACTATAATGTTGATAAAGATGTAGATTTAATTAATGAAGAATTATTTATAAATGAAAGAATTTGACTATGTTATTATAGGTGGTGGCTGTGCAGGATTGTCTCTTGCATATGAGCTAGATTTACATGATAAATTAAAAAATAAAACATTAGCAATAATTGATCCAAGAAAAAATTATGAAAGAGACAAAACTTGGTCTTTTTGGAAATTTACTAATCATAACTTTGAGGATTGTGTAATCAAAAGTTGGAAAGATTTCTCAATTAATTTTCCCCAAAAAACAAAGTTTGTGAGATGTGATCAAACTCCCTATCAATCAATAGATAGTGGTCTTTTTTATAAAAAAATAATTAATAAATTGAGACTAAATAAAAACATTCAATTTTTTAAAAATGTTAACGAAATTAACATGGAAAATGGATTTATATTTAATAGCGTTTCAACCACAAACCATTCCAAAAGTCAATTATGGCAACATTTTATGGGCTTTGAAATTGAAACATCTAAAAATTTTTTTGATGAAGAAATATTTAATTTGATGGATTTTAACTGTGAGCAGAACGGAGAGGTTCATTTTTTTTATACACTACCTTTCTCTAAAACTAGAGCTTTAGTTGAAACTACATGGCTTTCAAAATTAAATAGAAATGAACTTTTAAATTATGAAGAGCAACTTAAAGATTACGTAAATAATAATTTGAATATAAAAAAATATAAAATCATTTATTCTGAAAAAGGAGCAATACCTCTTTTCCAGCAAAAAAATATTAAAAGGGCGAATGAAATGTATATAGGCACTGCTGGAGGAATGACCAGACTGAGCACAGGGTATACTTTTTTAAATATTCAAGATCAAAGCAAATACATAAGAGAAAATATTGATAATATTAATAATGTTGAAATATTCAAAATTAATAAAAAGTATAATTTATTAGATAATATATTTTTAAATGTATTATCTAATCATCCTGAAAAAATGCCAAATATTTTTTTTAAACTATTTAAAGCTCCACCTAAAACTATTATTAATTTTTTATCTAATAAAAGTTCCTTTTTTGAGGATTTATCTATTATTTGGAAATTACCAAAATTAATTTTTTTAAAAAATCTATTTAAATAATGAATAATTTTATAAATAAAATTAACTCAATTCATTCTTTAATTTTTTTTTTAGCAGCTACTATTTATTCTATTTCTGTATATAAATTCAAATTAATGCAGCTATCACCTTTGATGTGCTTTTTTTTAATACTTATTATTGGCGTCTCACATGGTGCCTATGATCACATCAAAGGCAGATCTTTACTAAAAATTTATAACATTAATAATATTTTTATATTTTATCTAAGTTATATTTTAGTTGGTTTAATTGTTATCTTTACTTGGTTTGTGACACCCTCAATTTCATTATTAATTTTTTTAATTTTTGCAAGTTTTCATTTTGGAAAAGAAGATTCTCAATTTTTATTAAAGAAGAGGTCAATTACTTATTTAATCTTTTTTGTGTTTAAAGGATTACTTATAGTAACTGCCCCACTTTATTTTAATTTTGTAGAAACTATAAATATATTTAAACTTCTTTTAATAGAAAATGAAAATTTTTATAGATATCTTGATTGGATCGAGTCTAAAAATATTTTAATAACTTTAATCAGCTTAAGTTTTTTAGTAAATATTTTATTAATAATTGTCAATTTCAAGATTTCAAATTTAACTTTATTATTAGATTTTGTTTCAATATTAATATTAAACTATTTCTTATCACCACTAGTCGCATTTACTATATATTTTTGTTTTCTTCATTCTATTAGACATATCATTGCTATTGCAAATGAAGTTAATAATAGAAATTTTTATGATGGCTTAAAAGAATTTATCAAAAAAGCATCCGCTCTAGCGATTGTAACGGTAATTTTATTTATTTTGGCGCTTATTATTACATATAATTATTTCGAAATTAATGATGCAATTTTAAAAATTATATTTATAGGTTTGGCGTCTTTAACCTTTCCACATATATTGCTGGAATATCTTTTAGAAAAAAATGAAAAGTAATGAAATAAAAGTATTATTAGCAGCTCCCAGAGGATTTTGTGCTGGTGTAGAAAGAGCTATAGAGATTGTAGAAAAAACAATTGAAAAATATGGAGCACCTGTATTTGTAAGACACGAAATTGTTCATAATAAATTTGTTGTAGATAGCTTAAAAACTAAAGGGGCTGTTTTTATAGAAGAATTAGATGAAATAGATGATTTATCTCGACCCGTCATTTTTTCTGCGCATGGTGTCCCAAAAAGTGTTCCCGAAAATGCTAAAAACCTTAACATAAATTATATTGATGCAACTTGTCCTTTAGTTTCCAAGGTGCATAGGGAAGCTGAAAATTTACATAAAGCTGGATACCATTTAATTTTAATTGGTCATAAGAATCATCCTGAAGTTATTGGTACTATGGGACAACTACCAGAGGGTTCTATTGATCTTGTGCAAAATGAAGAAGAAGCTGAAAAATATAATACAACAAAAAAACAAAAGCTTGCTTATGTAACTCAAACTACCCTTTCGGTTGATGATACCATAAACATAATTCAAATTTTAAAAAAAAAAATTCCTAATTTGAAAGAACCTATTAAAGAAGACATTTGTTATGCAACAACAAATAGACAAAAAGCTGTTAAAAATATTGCAAGTATGTGTGATATGTTTTTTGTAATTGGTAGTCGTAATTCATCTAACTCAGTACGATTAGTCGAGGTAGCTAAAAAATCAGGATGTGAAAATTCTTTTTTAATTCATTCAGAAAGTATAATTCCGTTTGATGCAATTCAAAAAGCCAAAACTATCGGAATATCTTCTGGCGCATCTGCTCCAGAGATATTGGTTACAAATTTCATTAATGAATTAAGAAAAAAAATATCTTTTAAAATTGAAGAAGTAGAGATAATTAAAGAAAATATAGTATTTAATATCCCAAAAAAACTTAATTAAATGGCAGTTTATACAAAAATTTATAAAGAAGATATTTTAGCTTTATCTAAAAAGTATTCTCTGGGAAATATAGACACCTTCTCAGGAATAAAAAAAGGTATAGAAAATACAAATTATTTACTTAAATCAAAAAAACAAAAATTTATTTTAACAATTTTTGAAAAAAGAGTTATTAAAAAAGATATTCCATTTTTCATGAAATTAATGGATTTTTTAAATAAGTCTAAAGTGATTTGTCCAAAGCCACTGAAGCATCATGGCAATAAATACCTAACTCTTATTAATAAAAAATCTGCTTGTATTGTCTCATTTTTAGAAGGAAAGGATAAAAAAAGTTTAAACAATAATGACTGTTATATAGTTGGAAAGCACATAGCAAAAATGCACCAAAATACCAGTAAAGCCAAACTTTATCGGAAAAATTCAATGGGCATTAATAATTTAGGAAGCTTGATTAAAAATACTAACTTTAAATTAATAAATCTAGATAAAAACTTCAAAAATTTTATAAGTTCAAATTATTTTCAAATCAAAAAAAATTGGCCACAAAAATTGCCTTCTGGCATAATACATGGAGATTTATTTATAGATAACATCTTTTTTAATAAAAAAAAGTTTTCAGGATTTATTGATTTTTATTTTTCAGCAAATGATTTTTTTATGTATGAAATTGCAATTTGTGTGAATGCTTTATGTTTTGATGAAAAGAATAAAAAATTTATATTAAATAAAAAAAAAGTTACCAATTTAATTAATGGTTACGAAACAATAAAAAAAATTTCTGATAAAGAAAAAAATTCTTTAAATATTTTATGCAGAGGTGCAGCGTTGAGGTATCTTTTGACACGAGTATATGATTTTATTAATACGCCTAAGACAGCATTAATTAAGATAAAAGATCCTAAAGAATATTACCAAAAACTTCAAATCCATAATAAATTAAACTCTTTTAGGGATTATATTAATTAATGATAAAAATTTACACTGATGGATCTTGTATTAATAATCCTGGAAATGGAGGATGGGCTGCAATAATTAATGATGAGGGTAATATCAAAAAAATAAGTGGGAGTGAAAAAAACACTACAAATAATAAAATGGAATTAATGGCAACCATAAAGGCATTAAAAACTATAAATAAAAATAAAAAAATACAAATTTTTACTGACTCCAAATATGTCAAGCTTGGCATAACTGAATGGATACACAAGTGGGTCAAAAACAATTGGCAAACTTCAAAAAAAGAAGATGTAAAAAATAAAGAATTATGGATTCAATTATATGAAATTACAAATTCTCTAGACGTAGAATGGCAATGGGTTAAAGCTCATGCGGGTAATTTACTCAATGAAGAGGTAGATTTTTTAGCAAAGAAGGCGGCCCAATCTAACTAGATCAATTCTAAAAAGTTTTCTGCTGCAGAAATTTCACAGGCCCCTGTATCTTCTTCTTCCTGTAATTTAATAACTTTTAAATTGTCAACTAACATAGTGTATCTATTAGATCTTATTCCAAGACCTCTAGCACTTTTATCTACCTCAGCACCAATTGCCTTTGTAAAATTTAGAAAAGGATCTCCTACCATTAAAATTTTATCACCAACATTATTTTCCTTACCCCAGGCATTCATGACAAAAGGATCATTAACAGAAATACAAATCACAAGATCTATACCTTTTTCTCTTATTTTTTCGTAGTTTTTTATATATCCAGGTAAATGTTTCGCTGAACAAACAGAAGTGTAAGCGCCTGGTAGGCCAAAAATTATAGCTTTTTTATTTTTGAGAAATTCCTCAATTTTTTTTTGAACTGGATTACTGTTTTCAATAATAAATACCTCGGAATTAGGTACAATTTCATTCTCTTTTAACTTCATTAAATTCTCTCTTTTATGTGTTGTTTTACTTTATAAAGGTTATTTTCAATTATATCATAATTTTCTTGTTCATCCAAAATAAACTTGAGTTCTTCTGGAAGTTCCTCATTAACTCCTGTTGCTTCTAAAATAGCTTTTGGAAACTTACAAGGATGTGCAGTAGCTAATACAACATTAACTCCATCTATATTTACTTTTTCAAAAGCTCCATAACCAATAGCTGTATGAGGATCTAACATTATTTTATAATTATCATAAACATTTTTAATTATTTTTAAAACCTCTTCCTGATTTATACTTGATGATAAAAAATTTAATTTGATTTTATTCAACTCTGACTCGCCAATTTGATATTTACCAGTCTCTTTGATGCCTTTCATTATTTTATTTGTAATTAAATCATTTGACTCATTAATATCATAAATTAATCTTTCAAAATTACTTGCAATTTGAATATCCATACTAGGTGAATTTGTCTCTGAAACCTTATGAGCTTCATAACTGCCTTTAGAAATAGCCCTATGCAAAATATCATTTTCATTGGTTGCAACTATCAATTTATTTATAGGTAAACCCATTTTTTTTGCTAAATATCCTGCATAAACATCTCCAAAATTTCCAGTAGGAACAGAAAAATTTATATTTTGGTCTTTTGAGTCTAATAAAAAATAAGTGTAAAAATAATAAACTGCTTGAGCAATAATTCTTGCCCAATTAATAGAGTTTACACCTGACATATTAATTGAATTTGAAAAATCTTGATCTGCAAACATTGATTTAACCAAATTTTGACAATCATCAAAATTTCCCTTTATAGCTAAATTAAATACATTTTTTTCCTTTACCGTAGTCATTAGTTTTCTTTGGACTGACGAAACTCTGTCTTGTGGATGAAGTACAAAAATATTTATATTTTTTTTTCCTTTTATTGCTTCAATTGCAGCAGCACCTGTATCCCCAGAAGTAGCCACTACTATATTAATTTTTTTGTTTTCACTTTCTAAATAATATTCATAAAAATTACCTAGAAGTTGCATAGCAACATCCTTGAACGCTAATGTAGGACCATGAAATAATTCAAGAATTTTTCTGTCCCCTATTTGAATTAAATCGATAACATTTTTTTTTCTAAAAGCAGAATATGATTTATTAATGATTTGAGATAAATCACTTTGATTAATAAAATCTTTAACAAAAGGTTGTATAATTTCTTTTGCCAAATCTTGATAATTAAGCTCTTTTAATGAATTTAATTCTTTATCACTAAATTTGAACAATGATTTTGGAATAAATAAACCACCATCATCTGCCAGCCCTTTTAAGAAAACCTCTTTAAAACTATAGTCTTTATTATTATTTCTAGTGCTAACGTATCTCATCTAATAATTTTTTTTTCTAAAATATAAATATATTAAAAGGATTGAAATCGCTAATGAAAACCAGGTAATTGCATACTTTTTATGGTTGTTAGAAATATCAGCTGAAATTTTTACTGGTAGTGGATTTTTATAATCACCAGTTAAATATATAATATATTTTGAAAATGATTTACCTGTAAATTTAAAAATATCATCTCTATTTAATGTAAACCAATAATTACCTTCAATATCATTTTCTGGTTTGAAATAATTTGCTTTATTTTGCATTTTTAAAATACCAGTAATTTCTTCTTGGTTGATTTTATTAATTTCAGAAACATTCTTCATTTCAAAAGGTATCCAACCTCTATTGATTAAATAATTTTCTTCATTAACTAAGATGGGATTTAATACTTCAAAGCCTGGTTTGCCTTCTTGATTAAGATTGTATAGGTAAATCTGTTTTTCAAAATCAATCTTCCCAGAAGTTTTAATTTTTAAATAATTTTTTTTTTTACTTTGAGATAAAAAAACAGCTTCATTTTTTAAAGATGTATTAATTTGATTAATTAAATCTAATTTCCAATTTAATCTAACAATTTGCCAAGCGCCTAATGATAGAAAAATAAAAATAAAAAAGAAAACAAAAACAGAAAATAAAAACTTATATTTCAAAAGTTATTTCTTAACTGCCCCAAATATAAATTGCTGCAAATAGGAATAACCAAACCACATCAACAAAATGCCAATACCATGCAGCAGCCTCAAATCCAAAGTGATGATCTTTAGTAAAATGACCTAATCTTCCTCTCCATAAACAGACTGCAAGAAATATTGTTCCAACTATAACGTGAAAACCATGAAAACCTGTGGCCATATAAAAGACAGCCCCATAAATATGACCAGAATAATCAAATGTTGCATGATGATATTCATAAGCTTGTAACGCAGTAAAACAAATACCCAATATTACTGTGAGTGTTAGTCCTTGAATAAAGCCTTTTCTATCATCTTCTAATAAAGCATGATGTGCCCAAGTAACTGTTGTACCTGATAGTAGTAATACTAAAGTATTTATTAGAGGAATATCCCATGGATCAAAAGTTTCGATATCTTTAGGTGGCCATACATTTCCAACAAACTCATTTGGAAATAGGCTAATATCAAAGTAAGCCCAAAACCATGCTACAAAAAACATTACTTCTGAAGCAATGAATAAAGTCATTCCATATCGATGGTGAATTTGCACTACAGGTGTATGATGGCCCTGGTGTTCAGCTTCAATAACTACATCTCTAAACCACATGTAGGCTCCATAAATAAGTAAAGCAAGACCTAAATACATGCCCCATGAAACTTCACTATGAAAATAATAAACTGTGCCTAGCGCTAAAACTAAACATGAAAAAGATACATAGATCGGCCAAGGACTTGGGTCTACTAAATGATAATCATGTTTTTTTTCTGCTGACATATTTCTAATTATGATTGTTTATAATAATCTGTCGAGAAAAAAGTATATGACATAGTAACATCTTCTAAATTTTTAGTTGTAGCATCATTTACCATCTCTGGATCCAAATAAAAAGTCATAACATAAGTGGCTTTTTCACCAGCTTTTAATTCTTGTTTCTCAAAACAAAAACAGCCAAGCTTATTGTAATATTTACCAAAGCTAGCTGGTGAAACATTGAAGCTAGCTACCCCAGATGTAGTTTCATTGCTATAATTCTCTACTATAAATTCTATTTTGTTCACCTGACCCACTTTAACATCCATCACATTTGTTTTAGCTTTAAACTCCCAAGGAAGATTATTTACATTTGTATCAAATCTTACACTGACAATTTTATCTAATACAATTGATGGAGCTTGTTTTGAGACTTGAGTAGTACCACCAAAGCCGGTGACTCTACAAAAAATATCATACAAAGGCACAGCTGCAAATGAAAGTCCAAGCATTAAAAAGAAAATTCCAGCAAGCAACACAGGTGTTAATGTTTTATTTTTAATCATAGTGGTCTGTCAAAAACACCAACATTATAAAGTGTAAATAAAAATAAAAAAACCATAAACGCCAAAATAGCTATGGCTGTTAAAATATTTTTTCTTCTTGTCTTTTTATCTGGAGTTATCATAAAATTTTATCTATCAAAAAAAGCACAAATACTAAAAAAAGATATAGTATTGAATATCCAAAGATTGATTTTGCTTTTTTAGCATCAAATTTATTCTTTTTAAATTTATAAAGTTCATAGCACAAATAATTATAATACAAAGTAAGAATTAAAGATGGAATTAAAAAAATCAAACCAACAAAATTTATTACATAAGGAAAAATGATAACAGGCAACATTAAAAGTGAATAAACAAAGATATTTATTTTAGTACTTTCAATTCCATTTGTAAGAGGCAGCATTGGTATTTTGGCTTTTTTATAATCATCTGATTTATACAAACTTAATGCCCAGAAATGTGAGGGAGTCCAAAAAAAAATAATTAAAAAAAACGTCAGTGGTTCAATAGAAATTGAATTGGTTGCTATTGTCCAACCTATAACAGGTGGTAATGCACCTGCTATTCCGCCTATTACAATGTTTTGTGGAGTTTTTCTCTTTAGCCAAATTGTATAAACAAAAA